>Ga0209415_10000253_pt1 | contig 93510 bp, 100 predicted proteins | sample PeaSoiSIISIP2007_FD_187696 | JGI IMG/M metagenome (GOLD analysis project Ga0209415, IMG submission 187696) | Peat soil microbial communities from Weissenstadt, Germany - SII-SIP-2007 (SPAdes) (version 2) | ecosystem: Environmental > Terrestrial > Soil > Wetlands > Peat | place: Germany... | reverse complement strand
CGCGGACGTAGCTCAGTTGGTAGAGCGCGACCTTGCCAAGGTCGAGGTCGCCGGTTCGAGCCCGGTCGTCCGCTCCAGGTAGTGCGATGCCGACACCCGCGCCGGCACGTCGGGTCGCGCGGCACACGCTCCGACCAAGAGTCCTCCCACCCCGTGACGACGGCGCCGACGCCGCCGCGTCGCCGGGAACCCTCGCCGCAACCGCGCGACACCGCCCCAGAACTGGCGGGACGTTACTGTGTCCGAGGTGCGGTCCCTGCCGCGCGGCGTTGCCGAGGAGGTCCCCGTGTCACAGTCTCTGCCACCCGACGGCTGGTACCCCGACCCCGCGGGCAGCGACCAGCTTCGTCGTTGGGACGGCGCCACCTGGACCAGCGAGCTCAAAGACCGTCCCGAGGTCGCGGCACCCGTGGCGACGGTCACGGCCTCCGCGCCGCTCGGGAGCGGACGGTACCCGGTCGGCAAGCAGTTCTTGCGCGCGTCGTTCGCGCTCTTTCGCCAGAACCGGTCGATGATCTGGCTGCCGATCGTGGCGGGAATCTGTGCCGCGGTCACCTTCCTGCTCGTCTCGGGTGCCGCGGCGGTCGCGCTCGTGGCCATCACCCACACCCACACCTACAACAGCTGGCGAGAGTATCTGGTCATCCTGCCCGGTGGCGTCGCGTCCTCCTTCGTCAGCATCTACGCGTCGGTCGCCCTGGCCTTCGCGTGCCGCGAGCAGATTGAGGGTCGCGACGCGACGATGTCCACCGTGCTGGCGCTGGCGTGGACGCGCCGTCGAGTGATCTTCTCCTGGGCGCTGCTGAGCTCCGTGGTCGGAACCGTCGTACGTTTCGTTGAGCAGCGTGCCGGCATCCTGGGAAGGATCATCGGTGTGCTCGGCGGGCTCGCCTGGGCGGTCGCCACCTTCATGGTCATCCCCGTCCTGGCCTTCGAGGACGTCGGACCCTGGGCGGCCGTCGAACGCTCAGGGTCGCTGCTCAAGCGCGGCTTCGGGGTCATCGGACGCTCCGCGCTGCGCTTCGGCGCGATCATGATCGGCTGGTCCATTGCGGCGCTCGTACTGGTGGTCGCCGGCATCGACCTGCTGACTCGGCACCAGTTCCTCGGATGGCCCTGCGTCATCGCGGGGGTCATGGGTATCTTCGTCGTGTCGGCGTTCGCCGCCACCGCCGGCATCTACCTGCGCACGATCCTCTATCGGTACCTCACGAATCAGTCGACACCCGACCTCGGTGTGGACTATCGGTCCGTCTTCAACCGCTAGGTTCCGTGCGAGGGGCGCGCTCGCGGAGCTACGCCTCGGGTCCCAAGGAGCCGTGCTCAGACTCGTACGTCTTGAGCGTCTCGACGTGTCCAGCGATCTCGCCGTTGGTCGCGTCGGTCCCCCGATCGGTCTTCATCAGGTAGAAGGTCAGGCCGAGCTGGCGCAGCACGCCGTCCGCGGCCTTCTTGGCCTGCATTTCGTCGACCTTCGCCTGGCCCTTCTTGCCGGCTTCCTTCGCCGCCGCCGCGGCCGCCGACGCCTGCTCCTTGACCTTGTCCATCAGTCCCATACAGCACCTCTCGCTCTCGTCCCCTACCGTCGAGGGTACCTGTTCGTCCCCTGACCCGTGTGCGCCACGCCGGTCGCATCGTCGTCGGGCCCGTGCGTAGGCTGCCTGTCGGAGGTTCACATGATTCACCCCGCGCTCGAGCCCTACGTGCGAGAAGCCCAGGATCATCCCCGGGCGCACCCCGCGACGGTCTCGACCGCGGAGCGCCGCGCGGCCTACCGCGCGCGCGCCGACGCGCTGCGCGGCACGCCCGAACCCGTCGAATCGACGCAGGATCTGGCGATCGCCCTCGAGGGACGAACCCTGGGCGCTCGGCTGTACGTTCCCTTCGGCGACGAGGGACGGGCCGTGGTGATCTTCTTTCACGGGGGGTCCTTCGTCGAGGGCGACCTCGAGACGCACGACAGCCTCTGCCGGCGCCTGGCGGCGGACACCCGGACCCGATTCCTCGCGGTCGACTACCGCCTCGCCCCCGAACACCCGTTCCCGGCGGCGGTCGAGGATGCGGTGGACGTCGTGCGTCACGTCGCGGCGCACCGAAGCGACTTCACGAACCCGACCGCGCGCCTCATCTTGATGGGCGACTCGGCGGGCGCGACGCTGATGACCGTTGCGGCGTCGGCGACGCGCGGCGAGCACCTGGATATCGCCGCCCAGGTCCTCATCTACCCCACCCTCGGACCCGTCGTCCTGACCGACTCGTCGCACACGTTCGCCAAGGGTTTCTTCCTGGACGTTGACCACCTGCGCTTCGACTACGGGCAGTACCTGGCGGACTTCGCTGACCCGACCGACGCGCGCGTGTCGCCCCTGATGGCGAGCGACCTCACCGGGTCACCCCCGGTCGTCATGGTGCTGGCTGAGTGCGACCCGCTTCGCGATGAGGGCATCGCCTACGCCGGGCTGCTCGAGCACTTCGGCGTCCCCGTGCAGCTCCTCGAGGCCCGGGGCATGCCCCACGGCTTCTTGCGCATGGGGGGCCTGGTGCCCGAGGCCCTCGAGGTCGTCGACGACCTCGCGACCCACCTGCATCGTCTCGTCGCCGCCGCACCGTGAACGTCCTGTTCATCACGCTCGACCAGTTTCGCGGCGACTGCTACGCGGCTGCGGGCCACCCCCTGACGTCGACGCCGACGTTGGACCGGATCGCGCGCGAGGGCGTGCGCCTGTCGCGCCACTACTCCCAGGCCGCCCCGTGCGCGCCGGGGCGCGCGGCGATCTACACCGGGATGTACCAGATGAACAACCGGGTGGTGGCCAACGGGACTCCGCTCGCCGCGGGCGTCGACAATGTGGCGAAGGTCGCGCGACGCGCGGGCTTCGACCCGACCCTCTTCGGCTACACCGATCAAGGCATCGACCCCAACCGCGCCGAGGGCCTGGACGACCCGCGTCTCGACTCCTACGACGGCATCCTGCCCGGTTTCTCGGTCGGCCTCTACCTGCCCGAGAGCCAGTACGCGTGGATCACCTACCTGCGGGCCAAGGGCTACGACGTGCCCAACGGCTGGGCGCCGGCGCTGCGCGGTGAGCCGGACCGTCCGGCCGAGGACTCGCTGAGCGGCTTTCTCACCACGCGCTTCATCGACTGGCTCGAGCACCAAGAGAGCGGCTGGTTCGCCCACCTGAGCTACCTGCGACCGCACCCGCCCTACGCGGCGGCGGGCGAGTACGCGCGCCTCTACGACCCCGCGGACGTGACCGCGCCGATCGCGCCCGTCGGGGCCGAGTGGCGCCACCCGCTGCACGAGTTCGCGCTGTCGTATCCGGCGAGCGCCGCGCCGACCGACCCCGACGCGATGCGACGTCTGAAGGCGCAGTACTTCGGCATGGTGAGCGAGGTCGACGCCCAGCTCGGGCGCGCCGTCGCCGCGATCGAGGCCCGGGGCGAGTGGGACGACACGTTGGTCGTGGTCACCTCCGACCACGGCGAGCAGCTCGGGGACCACGGGCTGCTGGAGAAGCTCGGTTTCTTCCCGCAGAGCTACCACATCGTGGGGCTCTGGCGAGACCCGCGCGGCGCGAACCCGGGGGCGGCGGTCACCGCCTTCACCGAGAACGTCGACCTGCTGCCCACGCTGGCCGAGGCGCTAGGCCTCGACGTCCCGTCCCAGTGCGACGGGCGCTCACTCGCTGGGGTGATGGCCGGCGACGACGCCGGCTGGCGCACCACGGCGCACTACGAATGGGACTACCGCAGCGGCGAGGTGCGCCACCAGGTCACGCGCCGCAGCGTCGACTGGGGCCTCGCCGGGCAGAACCTCGCGGTCTCGGTGGGCGAGGACGTCGCCTACGTCCAGTTCGGTGACGGGGCCTATCGTTGCTTCGACCTGGCGGCCGATCCGACGTGGCGCACCGAGTGCGCCGACGTGGAGCGGGTCCTCGCCGCGGCCCAGGAGCAGCTCGTGTGGCGCCAGACGCACCTGCGCCGCGAGCTCACCGACCTGCTGTTGCGCACGGGCCGGCCCGGTCGCTGGCCGGAGCCCTGGTCGCGCGGAGAGCTACTTCAGACCTCGTAGCAGGCCGTCGATGAGGTCCCGGTACGTCTCGGCGGCGGCGTGGGCGAAGTTCACGTCGAGGATCTCGAGCGAGACGTAGCCGTGGCAGGTCGCCCAGAGCATCTGGGCGACGTCGCCAGCCCGACGCCGCGCGAAGTGCCCGTCGTCCTGGGCCCGCTCCACCTGATTCACGAGGGCCTCGAAGGCGCGCGCCGCCACGTGGCTCGCCTCCAGCGAGGGCTCGAAGCCCACGAAGCGGTGCATGAACATCACCGTGTAGTGCGCCCGGTGCTCGAGAGCAAACCGCCGATAGGCGAGTCCGACGTCGTGGAGGTCCTCGAGCGAGGCGCCGCGTCGCAGGCTCACGCAGTCGCGCAGCAGCTCAAATCCCTCGATCCAGATCGCCTCAAGGACACCGTTCTTGCCGTCGAAGTGGTTGTAGAGGGCCATCGGCGCGACGCCGGCCCGCGCGGCGATGGCGCGCACCGTGAAGTGGTCGGGGCCCTCGTCGCCCAGCAGGCCCAGGGCGGCCTCCCGCACGTCCGCGCCGATCCGCGCCGACGGGGTTCGGGTGTGGTGGTCGCTCATGGCACTCACTATAGTACAGCGTGCTATTGTAATGGAACAATGTTCTATTCGAGGGGGTTCATGTGACCGCAGTCCACGACCGGCGTTGGGGCGTGCTCGCCGTCCTGTCGATCGCCGTCTTCCTGGTCGTCGTCGACAACACCGTGGTCAACGTGGCGTTGCCCACGCTGGCGCGCGACATGCGCGCGTCGAACTCCGCGTTGCAGTGGATCGTGGACGGCTACTCGCTGCCCTTCGCGGGCCTCCTGCTCGCGGGCGGGGGACTGTCGGATCGTCTGGGTCGGCGCCGGGTGATGCAAAGCGCGCTCGTGGCCTTCGGGGTCTTCTCCTTCGTCGCCGCTCACGCGACCAACGTCACGACGCTCCTGACCGCCCGCGCACTGATGGGGGGTGCAGCGGCCTTCATCTTCCCGGCGACCCTGTCCCTGCTGACGGTCACGTTCGACGACCCCAGCGAGCGCGCCACGGCGTTCGGCGTCTGGGGAGCCGTCGCCGGCGTGGCCATCGCGGTCGGCCCGGTCCTCGGGGGAGTCCTGCTCGTGCACTACTGGTTCGGCTCCATCTTCCTGATCAACCTGCCGGTCGTCGTGGCCGCCGTCGCGCTGACCGCGTGGATCGTCCCGGAGTCGCGCAGCCCTCAGCATCGTCGGCTCGATCTACCGGGTCTGGCTCTGGGCACCGGCGGGGTCACGACGCTCGTCCTGGCGATCATCGAGGGACCCTCGTGGGGTTGGGCCGGCTCGACGACACTCGCGCTCTTCGGTGCCGCGGCGGCACTCCTGGTCACCTTCGTCGCTGTCGAGTCGCGCCGCAGCGGCCCGCTGCTCGACGTGAGCGTCTTTCGCCGTCGCGCCTTCTCCTCGGGAGCCGCCGCGGTCTCGGCGGCGTACTTCTGCCTCTTCGGCTTCATCTTCCTCATCACCCAGTACTTCCAGCTCGTGCGGGGATACTCGGCGCTCTCCGCGGGGGTGCACACGTTGCCCTTCGCCGCGGTGGCCATGGTGGCGACGCCGCTCGGCGCGCGCGCGGCGGTCCACGCTGGCGCGCGAGCGGTCGTGTCGACGGGGCTGTTCGTCATGGGCGCCTCCATGGTCTGGGTCAGCCGGATCGGCGCGGGCGCGCCGTTCTTCGGCCCGGTCATCGGATCGATGATGGTCATGGCGCTGGGCTTCTCGCTGATCAACGCCCCGGCCACGGCGGCGATCATGTCCACACTCAGCCCCGAACAGATCGGCGCCGGGGCGGCGACCAATGAGACCACGCGCGAGCTGGGCGGGACGATGGGCGTGGCGGTCATCGGCTCGGTGTTCTCGTCCTTCTTCGCCCCCGCAGTGCGACGCGCCCTCTCCGGTGTTGGGGTGACCGGTTCGACCCTGGCCCACGCGCAACGCTCGATGCAGCTGGCGCGTGCCACGGTCGCTCGGTTGCCGGCCGCCGTGCAACCTCGCGTGGCCCACGAGGTGACCGCCGCCTTCATCAACGGGCTGCACCGGGGGTGCCTGGTCGCGGCGCTCGGTGTCGTCAGCGTGGGCGCAGTGGTTCTCGTCGCGATGCCGGGGCGCCGCCGAGTTCGAACGCAGGTCGTGGGGCTCTCTCCCGCGCTGACGGCCGCCCCGGGGTGACATCTGATAACAATGGAGGCCGACGCCGACTCCGGCGCGGAAAGACGGGGACAATTCATGCAGCAGACTTCACGGGCGCGTCGCGCGTTCGTTACGGGGGCGATTGTGGCCCTGGTGATGGCGTCGAGCGCCGTGGCCGGGGCGTCCAATTCGTCGATCAAGGGCACCTATAACGCCGCCGCGGCGAAGATGGTTCCGTCGGCCTACAAGGGCAAGACGCTCCAGGTGGCCACGGACGCCACGTACGCGCCGGACGAGTCGATGAAGGGCACGACCATGGTCGGCTTCGACATTGACATGATCCACGCCCTTGCGACGACCCTGGGCGTCCAGATCAACGAGAACAACGTGACCTTCGACAACATCATCCCGGGGATCCAGTCCGGCCGCTACGCGATCGGGAACTCGTCGTTCACCGACGAGAAGAGCCGCGAGCTGAAGGTGAACTTCGTCGACTACTTCCAGGCCGGCGAGGGCGTCTACGTCGCGGCCAGCTCGAGCGCGACCTTCACGGGATTCAAGAGCTTCTGTGGACACACCGTGGCCGCGGAGACGGGCACGAGCGAGGTCAAGGACGCGACCAGCGCGAACAAGACATGCCCGAAGGGCAAGAAGATCACCATTCGCAGCTTCCCGAACCAGACGCAGGCCAACGCGGCCGTCCTCTCGGGACAGGCCACGTACGGCTTCGTTGACAGCCAGGTCGCCGGGTACATCGTCGCGACGTCAAGTGGTCGATACAAGTTGGTCGGCAGCGCCGTGAACGTGGCGCCCTACGGCATCGCCACCTCGAAGACGCCCAACGGTCACGCGCTGGCCCTGGCGATTCAAGCGGCCTTCAATGTGCTCATCGCGAACGGCACCTACCACGCGATTCTGGCGAAGTGGGGTCTCACGGCCGGTGGGTTCACGGCGAACAAGATCGTGCTGAACGGGGCCATCTCCTAGGGCTCGTAGTAGAAAACAGTCCATGGCTACGGACGGGGACGGCGCTCTCGAGGTCGTCCCCGTCCGTCACGTTGGGCGGTGGGTGGGCAGCGCCGTCGCCGTTCTCTTCGTGGCGATGCTCGTGCACACGCTGCTGTCGAAGGTGCCCACCGGACAGGTGGCCTGCCACACGGTGGCCGGGGTGCGCCGCTGCCACGCCCTCATCGGCTGGCGCTTCAGCTGGAACGTGGTCGGCCGGTTCTTCACCAACGGCGACATCATCGCGGGCCTCTGGCGCACGATAGAGCTGACCGTCATCGCGATGGTCGCCGGCATCGTGCTGGGCGTGCTGATCGCGATCATGCGCATCTCGCGAAGCCGGCTGCTGACGTCGACGGCGTGGACGTACACGTGGTTCTTCCGCGGCACGCCCGTCTTCGTCCAGATCATCTTCTGGTTCAACATCGGAGCCCTATACAAGCACCTGACGATCGGTATCCCATTCACGGATGTGGCCTTCGTCCACCTGAACGTCAATTCGATCTTCACGCCGTTCTTCTCCGGATTCGTCGCCCTGGGCCTCAACGAGGGGGCGTACATGTCCGAGATCGCGCGCGCCGGACTGCTCTCCGTGGACGAGGGACAGATTGAGGCCGCATCCTCGATCGGAATGACCCGGCGCCAGACCCTCCGCCTGGTGATCCTTCCCCAGGCGATGCGTGTCATCCTGCCGCCGACCGGCAACGAGGTCATCTCGATGTTGAAGACGACGTCGCTGGTGAGCTCAGCCGGCGTCTACGAGCTCCTCGGCGCGGCCAACAACATCTCGGCCGTGAACTACGAGATCATTCCCCTCCTGATCGTCGCCAGCCTGTGGTACCTGATCGTGACGACCGTCTTGTCGATCGGCCAGTACTACCTGGAACGCCACTTCTCGAAGGGCGCCCTTCGAACGCCGCCACCCACACCGTTGCAGCGACTGCGCAAGGACCTGGTGGGCATCGCCACGAAGTTCCGGACCCGGCGGGGACAACCGGCCACGGCGGGCGCGCGATGAGCGCGATGGTGGAAGCCCGCGGGGTCGTCAAGTCCTACAACCACGTCGAGGTCCTGAAGGGCGTGGACCTGACGGTGAATCGCGGCGAGGTGACGTGCTTGATCGGACCTTCGGGATCGGGCAAGAGCACGCTGCTGCGATGCATTAATCACCTCGAGAAGCACGACGCGGGAGAGTTGCGCGTGGACGGACATCTGGTGGGCTACGTCCTGCGCGACGGCAAGCTCTACGAACGCAATGACCGGGAGATCTGCGCCGAACGAGCGGAGATCGGCATGGTCTTTCAGCGATTCAACCTGTTTCAGCACTACACCGTTCTCGAGAACATCACCGTCGGGCAGGTCAAGGTCAGGGGTGTAGCGACGGAGGCCGCGCGCGTCAAAGCTCGAGAGCTCTTGGCTCGCGTCGGCCTTGACGGCAAGGAGGACGCGTACCCGACCCAGCTGTCCGGAGGCCAGCAACAGCGAGTCGCCATCGCGCGGGCCCTGGCGATGGAGCCCAAGCTGATGCTCTTCGACGAGCCGACGTCGGCGCTCGACCCGGAGTTGGTGGGTGAGGTGCTCGACGTGATGAAGGATCTCGCCAGGAGTGGAATGACGATGATCGTCGTGACCCACGAGATGGGCTTCGCCCGTGAGGTCGCCGACTCGCTGTACTTCCTGGACCAGGGCGTCATCGAGGAGTCGGGGGACCCGCGGGTGGTCCTCAGTTCGCCCTCGTCGGATCGCCTGAAGAGCTTCCTGTCCAAGGTGCTGTGATGGCCTGGCCCCTGGACCCGGCCAACGTCGGGACGGGCCTGCCCCTCGAAGGGCTGCGCGTGCTTGACCTGTCGCGAGTCTTGGCCGGACCGCTGTGCGCGATGATCGTCGGCGACCTGGGCGCCGACGTCATCAAGGTCGAGGGCCCCGATGGCGATCCGGTGCGCGCCCTCGCGCCTCCACGCTTCGGCGACGACGCGACCTACTACTTGGCCGTGAACCGGCATCGACGCAACGTCGTCGCGGACCTGAAGGACCCTCAGGACTTCGCGCGCGTCGAGGAGTTGGTGCGCGCCGCCGACGGCGTCGTCGAGAACTTCCTGCCCAGCCAAGCCCGGGCACTCGGCGTCGACCGATTGCGCGACGCCAATCCCGAGTGCGTGTGGGTGTCGGTCACTCCCGCCACGACCGGCGGCGCGGTCGCGGACCAGCCCTCATTCGACCTGCTGGCCCAGGCCCGATCGGGCCTCATGGGGGTGACGGGCAGTGAGCAGAGCGGGCCGACGAAGGTGGGCTCGCCGGTCGCCGACGTGGTGACGGGCCTCTACGCGGCGATCGCCCTGCTCACCGGACTGGTGGCGCGCGCGACGGGACGTCCGGGCCGGCGATTCGAGGCGCCGTTGCTCGAATCGACCATGAGCGCGCTCATCAACCAGGCCCAGGGCTACCTGTCCACCGGCGAGAACCCGGGCCGGACGGGCAACGACCATCCGAGCATCGCCCCGTACGGGCCGGTGCGGACCGCCGACGGCTTCCTGCTCGTCGCCGTTGGCACCGACGCGCAGTACGCGCGCCTCGTGACGACGCTCGCCGACCCCGAGCTGAGCTCGCGCGGCGACTGGGTGACCAACGCGGCGCGCGTGCGCGAACTGGCCGACCTTCAGCGGATCCTGACGCGGGTCTTCACCCAGCGCACCACGGCGCAGTGGCTCGACGAGCTCGCGTCCTCGGGAGTTCCGCACGGGCCGATCTTCGACGTGGCCGGCGCCTTCGCGCAACCCCAGATCCGCGACGGCGACTTCGTCGGGACCATGTCGACGTCCCACGGCGAGACACGCGCCATGCGGACCCCCCTGCTCATTGACGGGGTGCGCCCGGCCATCCGTCGCGGTCCTCGCGGTCTGGGCGAGGATACGGCGTCGCTCTTCGGGCCGGCCTAGGCGTCGCGCCGCGCGAAGAGCTCCGTGCCGACGGCGAGCACGACGGCGACGTAGAGCGCCAGTACGCCGGTCGCGATCCAGGGCCCGAAGGTGAGGTCGGGCGGCGTGGTGGCGGTCATCGCCCTGCCCAGGGCCGAGGGCTCGTAGCGCGTGAGCGTGTCCTGGATGCTCGTCGGCAGGAAGAAGATGATCAACGGCACCAGGAGCACCAGACCGGTGAACGTCGAGATCGTCGCCGGGCTCTGGCGCAGGATGAGACCGAGCGCGAACCCGAGCGCCGCGAGCATGGTCAGGTAGACGCCGCCGAGGATCACGGCGCGCAGGTCCGAGGAGTTGGACAGCGTGTCGGTCGACGCCGGGATCATGCCGGAGAAGACGGCCTGGCCGATCAGGAACGCCACGAAACAGACGATCTCGCTCAGCACGATCATGACGCCCGAGAGAATCGCGAGCTTGGCCGCGACGACGCGCCGGCGTTGGGGGACCGCGGTGAGCGTCGAGCGGATGCCCCCCGAGCTGTACTCGGTGGTGATGAAGAGCGAGCCCGTCACCCCGACCGCGAACTGGGCGAGCGAGATGCCGCCGAGGCTCGTCGATACCGGATCGAACGTCAAGCGGTCCAGGGCGCCCATCTGATTCCAGTGCGCGTGGATGAGCGTCGTGATGAGCACGCTCAGCCCGACCGTGAGCACGACGAAGATGATCACGCCGAGAACGGTCGAGCGCACCGAGCGGAACTTGATCCACTCCGAGCGGGTGACCGAGAGAAAGGTGACGTCGCTCACGCGTGGGGCTCCAGCTTCGCGCCGCCGTACTCGACGGAGTCGGCGGTGAGCTCCATGAAGACCTCCTCGAGCGACGCGCGCTGGGGAGTGAGCTCGTACACGGTGACCCCGGCGGCGAACGCGGCCTCACCGACCTCGTCACTGGTTAGGCCGCTCACGCTGAGGCCCCCGTCGTTGATCGGCGTGGCGACGCCGCGGCGCGCGGCGAGCGCCGCCGCCAGGGCCGTCGGATCCGACGCGCGAACGAAGACCGTGCCGTGCACGGTCGCGGTGAGGTCATCGACCGTCCCCTTGGTGATGAAGTGACCCTTGCCGATCACGACGATCTCGTCGGCGGTCAGGGCCATCTCGCTCATCAGGTGCGAGCTCACGAAGACGGTTCGCCCCTCGTCGGCGAGGGTGCGAAAGCTCTCTCGGATCCAGCGGATCCCCTCGGGGTCCAGTCCGTTGACCGGTTCGTCGAACATGAGCACCGCCGGGTCGCCCAGCATGGCCGCGGCGATGCCGAGGCGCTGGCACATCCCCATCGAGAACTGGCCGACCTTCTTGTCCGCGACCGCCGTGATGCCCGCGAAGGCCAGCACCTCGTCGACCCTCGACGCCGCGATCTGGTTCGACGCGGCCAGGGCCCGCAGGTGGTTGCGCGCGCTGCGACCCGGGTGGGCCGCCTTGGCGTCGAGCAGCGCGCCGACCTCGCGCAACGGCGATCCGAGCTCGGCGAAGGGGCGCCCGTCGATCGAGGCCGAACCCTTGTCGGGGTGGTCCAGACCCAGGATGATCCGCATCGTCGTGGACTTGCCCGAGCCGTTCGGGCCGAGGAACCCGGTCACCACCCCGGGGCGCACGTCGAAGGAGAGGTCATCGACGGCCAGGGTCGAGCCGTAGCGCTTCGTGAGGTGGTCGATCGCGAGCATGGCCCCGTCAACCCTAGTGAGCAGTCCGAGCGCGACCCGTCACACTGCGGGGTGGGCTGGTCCGGCTAGGAGCCTCGGCAGGCGGCGCACGTGCCCGAGAGCGCCACGTGGTGGCGATCGAGCAGGAACCCGTAGGACGCGGCCAGGCTGCGGCTCAGGGTGTCGAAGTCGCGCGAGGGTATCTCGACCGTGGCGCCGCACCGCTCGCACACGAGGTGCCCGTGGACCGTTCCGGCCAGGTGGTACACGGCGGCGGCCCGCCCGAGGTGCGCGTGCACGATGATGCCCAGCGTCTCGAACTCCTCGAGGATTCGGTAGACGGTGGACGGACTGACGTCGGGGGAGCGCGCCTGCACCCCCTGGGTAATCTCGTCGGCGGTGAGGTCGTCGCCGGCCCCGATCAGGACTTCGGCGACGCGGCGCTTGGCCACCGTCACGCGCTTGGCCGATCCCCTCACCCGCGAAAGGATCTCGTCCATGGTGGTCTCGGCGTCCGCCACCCTTCGACCATAGGCCCGACGCGCGGTCGCGCCGGACGCCGTAATGTCGGGATGTGCGGAGGTCGCAAGAGTTGGTGGGCGCTGGCCAGGCGTTGTCGGGTCTCGCGACCCCAATAGTCGTTGGTCGGCTCCACCTCGTGTTCCGCACGTCCCTGGAGGCGCCCTCGCCCGTCGGCACCGAAACGGTCAGCGCGGCGTAGGGCTGCTTCCGGGGATTCGATCGTTCGTCGGTAGCGATCGGGCGTCGCGCCGCGCGACGCGGGGGGCCGACCCGCGGCGGGCGTCGCTCAGCGAACGAGCGCCCCGGTTCAGGGTTGGCGGCCCATGAAGCCGGCGAAACGGTCCAGTGCGGACGCGTCGTCGGGCACCGCCACGACGTGTCCGAAGGCCTGGTCGTTGCCACGGTACTGATCGGGCAACGTCGCCGTCGCCCGCGCCAGCGTCTCGGTGGCCTCCTCGTCGCTGAAGGGCTGGGGCTGGCCGGTGGCCCGCGCCAAGTCCCAGCCGTGCGCCAGATACTCCATGAGCGTCATGTTGAGGACCATCGCCCCGGGCAGCTCTCCGCCGGTGAGGCGGACCGGCCGGTCCGTGCCGAGTCGGCGCCAGCCCGACACGAGCTCCCCGGCGCTCGCCGCAAACGTCCCGGGCGCGTCGTCCCCCAACCGGTAGGTCGTCGGGTCACCCTCGAAGAGTGTTCCCGTGGCCGCGGCGGCGAACACTCGGATCCAACTGGTCATGTGGGTCATCAGATCGCGGACCGTGAACTTCGCACACGGTGTGGCGTCGGCCCACTGGTCGGCGTGCACGCCACGCATCAGGGCGACGTCCTTGGAGAGGATGCCCTCGAGGGTGTCCACCTCGTTCATCGTCCGAGTGTAGCGACGAGGCTCATCGTGGCTCGCCCGGTGAGCCTCGTCGCCGGCGCCGCGACCGGGCCGCCGGTCCGTCACGCCTGCGGAGACGACAGACGCTCGAGGATGCGTTCGGCATCGTGGACCATGGCTCGTACGATTTCACCGGCGGGGATCAGCGACGTGATGCCCCCCACGGCCTGACCGGCCGGATAACCCTCGCGCTTCGTGTCCACGCCGAGCGTCGCGCTGTCGCCGCCGAGGTGGAAGGTCCCCTCGGCCAGCGCCACGCTCAACTGCTCGGGGAACTTGCGCAGGAGCGAAGGATCGGCTTCGTAGCGATCGGTCGTCTCGTTGCGCAAGACGCGCATGGTCTTGCCCGTGTACGCGCGCGAGATCACGGTGCCGTCCTCGGCGCTCGCGAGGATTCCCTCCTTGAAGCCTTCGACGGCGCGGGCCTCGGGCGTCGCGATGAATCGGGTTCCGACCCACACTCCGTCGGCGCCCAACGCCAGGGCGGCCGCCAGGCCGCGCCCGTCGAAGATCCCACCGGCCGCCACGACGGGCACCTCACCGTCCATGGCGTCGACGATGAGCGGCACGAGCGGCATCGTGGCCACCGCGCCGGTGTGGCCGCCGGCCTCGGTGCCCTGGGCGATCACCACGTCACACCCGGCGTCGCGGGCTCGCAGCGCGTGGTCGACCTTTCCGCACATCGACAAGACGAGGACGTGGTGGCGATGGCACTGCTCGATCACCTGGCTGGGTACGCCCAGGCCGGCGACGAAGGCGCTCGCTCCGCCATCGATCAGGAGTTGCACGTTGCGTTCGAGGTCGTCGGGAAAGGCCGTCAGCAGATCGACGCCGAACGGCCGCTGTGTGAGTCGCTTGACGGCGGCGATCTCGTCGGCCAGCTGGCTCGACGACATGGTCGACGCGCCCAGACATCCGTAGCCACCCGCCTGCGACACGGCGGCCGTCAGCTGGGAGTACGAGACACCGCCCATGCCGGCGAGCATGACCGGGTGCTCGATGGAGAGCAGCTCGGTGAGGCGCGTCTTCATGATGTTCTCTCCCACAATGTATCGAGCGCCGCGACCTGGCGTCCTGGTCCCGCGCGCCCTGCCGGCAGCTCATTTGGCGCGCGTCGGGTACGATGCAACAAGAGCAAGATGGTGTGCCGGGAAGACTGGTCGGCGACAAGGGGTTCGTCGATGTCCGGTTTCCTGCGCCGTCAGCACCTGGCCACGCGTGCCTTGACGTTGCTCGTCACGCCAGCGGTGCCACCCACCGGGTCGAAGTGCGCGCACGGGGACGCTGGGCGGGCTCGGCGGGGCCGCGACGCCGGGGCGCGTGTCGCGTCGCGGCGGGGCGGTATGTGATGCCCGCGCGCAAGCGACTACCGAACTGGCGCTGGGAGGCGCTGCGCACGACCCTGTGGTTCCTGCCGACGGTCCTCATCGGGGTCGCGGCCCTGGTCTTCTTCGCCACGATCAAGATTGATATCGCCGCCTTCCTCCACCAGATTCAGTTGCCGACCTGGCTGCGCAGCGGGACCTCCCAGGCGTCTGGCCGAGACGTTCTGATCGCCATCGCCGCCGCGATCATCACCGTTGTCGGCGTGGTGTTCTCGATCACGATCTTGGCGCTCACATTGGCCTCGCAGCAGTTCGGGCCCCGCATGATGCGCAACTTCGTTCGCGATGTTGGCAATCAGGTGACCCTGGGCGTCTTCGTCGCCACGTTCGTCTACGCGGTGCTGGTCCTGGGGTCGATCACTGTCTACCCGCACCCGGGCTTCGTCCCGCATCTGAGCATCACCGCCGCCGAAGCCATGCTCTTGTTGGACCTCGCGGTCCTCGTCTACTTCATCGACCACATCGCGGCCTCTATCCAGCTGCCCGAGGTGATCGCGGGGATCGCCCGAGACCTAGAAGCGGCCATCGACGTCGAGTTCCCGATCGCGCCGACGCAACAGAACGCCGCGCCGGTGTCGCGCGCGACGATGTTCGAGAGCCCCGGGTCCGCCGAACTGCTGGCCACCATCGAGAGCCGAGGTGGTGTCGTGCTCGCCGCCAAGAGCGGGTACCTACAGTTCGTTGGTTACGCCCAGCTGGCCAAGATCGCCAAGGTGCTCGACGCGACGATTCGCCTCGACTACCGGCCGGGGCACTTCATCGTGGCGGGACGCCCACTGGCCAAGGTCTTTCCGAACGGTGCGGCCAAGCAGGTGGAACGCGCTATCGCCAAGGCGCACGTCACCGGCCCGCACCGGACTCTCATGCAGGATCCCGTCTTCGCGATCGACCAACTCGTCGAGATTGCCATCCGAGCCCTGTCACCGGCGGTCAACGACACCTTCACCGCCCTGACCTGCCTGGACTGGATCTCGTCGGGCCTCAATCGGATGTCGGGACGCGACCTCACCGAACGCATCTACCGCGACGACGAGGGTCGCATTCGCCTGATCGGAGCGGACCTGTCCTACGCCAAGATGGTGAATCGGGCCTTCGACAAGATTCGCCAGGCGGCCCGCGGAATGCCCGCGGTCATCATCCGCATGCTCGACTCGCTCGTGGCGATCGCGGAAGCCACGACGACGCCAGCCCAGCGCGCCGTCCTCATGCGCGAAGCCGAAATGGTCTGGTTGAGCGCCCAGGAGTCGGTGGGCGAGCGACGCGATCTCGACGACATCGAGTCGCGCTTTCGCCGCTTGGCTGCCCGCCTCGAGCCCGGCGGCGCTCCTCACACGCCCTGACGCACTGGAGCGGCGACCCGCGGGCGGACGCATGTGTGGGCCGCGCGAGCGTCGAAAGGCGCGACGTCAGAGGGGCTCGGCGCCTCCGGGTCACCGTTAATGTGGGGCCTTCGCCCCCAATGTCCAGGAAGCGACCGTGAGCAGCACCGCCCTCAGTCCGACGCCACTGCCCAAGCGAGAGCTCTACTTCGTCTTCGGGGCGCTCATGCTCGGGATGCTGCTGGCCGCCCTCGACCAGACCATCGTGTCGACCGCCCTGCCGACGATCGTCGGCGACCTGCGCGGCGCCAGCCACCTCAGCTGGGTGGTGGTCGCGTACCTGCTGGCGTCGACGGTCAGCACGCCGCTCTGGGGCAAGCTGGGCGACCTACACGGGCGCAAGTTCTACTTCCAGACGGCCATCGTCATCTTCCTCGCGGGCAGCATGCTCTGCGGTTTGGCGCACAGCATGTTCACGCTGATCCTGTTCCGTGCCGTCCAGGGGCTGGGGGGAGGCGGGCTGCTGGTCGGCGCGCAGTCCATCATCGCCGACATCGTCCCGCCCCGCGATCGCGGTCGCTACGCCGGCTTCTTCGGCGGCGTGTTCGGCGCGGCGACCGTGCTGGGTCCGTTGATGGGTGGGGTGATCGTCGAGTACTGGTCGTGGCGGTGGATCTTCTTCGTCAACGTGCCCTTCGGCATCCTGGCGCTGATCGTCACCGCGGCGGCGCTGCCCAAGGCCGGTGCCCGCGTCTCTCACGTCATCGACTACGCGGGCATTCTCACCCTCACGCTGGGTGCGTCGGGCCTGATCCTCTTCTTGTCGCTCGGCGGGACGTCATTGGCCTGGGGCTCGGCGAAGTCGCTGATGTTGGTCACGGCGGGCGTCGTCTTCACCGTGATCTTCATCCTCGTCGAGCGCCGGTCCTCGGAACCGATCCTCGCCCCCCGGCTGTTTCGGAATCGGGCCTTCGTGTCGGGTTCGGCCATTGGCTTCGTCGTCGGATTCGCCATGTTCGGCGCGATGACGTTCCTGCCCCTCTTCTTCCAAGAGGTCCGCGGCGTCTCGCCGACCATGTCGGGCCTTCGACTACTGCCGCTGATGGTCGGACTCTTCGGGGCCTCCATCACCGCCGGGCAACTGGTCTCGAAGGGCTGGCGATATCGACCGTTCCCGATCGCGGGTACCGCCATCATGACCGTGGGCTTGGCCCTGATGGCTCTGGTCGGCATCGGCACCTCGAGCGTCACCATCGCCCTGTACATGTTCGTGCTCGGCGTGGGGCTGGGCCTGGTCATGCAGATCCTCGTGACGGCGGTCCAGAACGCCGTCGACCAAGCCGATCTGGGCGCCGCGACCGCGGGGGCGAACTTCTTCCGGTCCATCGGGGGTTCCTTCGGGACGGCCGTCTTCGGCGCGCTCTACGCCAATGAATTCCCGCGTCAGCTTCTGACGGGTTTCGGCGGAAACCTTCCCAAGGGCTTGGATCCCTCTCATCTCAACCCGCGGATCCTTCGGCACCTGCCGCCCGCTCAGCTCTACGTCGTGCTGCGCTCCATCACGAACACGCTCCAGCACATCTACAAGGTGGCCACGCCCATCGGCGTGCTGGCCGTCCTCGTCTCGCTCACCCTGCCCGAGATCAAGCTCCGGACGAGCCTGCATCCCGTATCCGACGAAGTTCCGATGTCCAACGCCGACCCGCTCGTTGGATGACCGCCAGACACTCGTCGAAGGCGTCGTCGTCGCCGTCGTAGGGGTCGGCCAGGTCGAGACTTGGCTCGTCGAGGAGATCGCGCAGCAAGATGACCTGGGCGCCGCGGCGACTCAGACGCGCGCGTACGTCGCGGCGGTGCTCGCGGGTCATGACCAGGATCACGTCCTGGGCGTCGAGGTAGGAGGTGTCGGCGTAGGCGGCGGGCGACCCCGCCCGGCGCAGACCCGCCCGGTCCAGCGCCCGGCGCGCGCGCGGGTCCATCCCCTCGCCGACGTGCCACCGGGCGGTCCCGGCGCTGGTGACGACGACCGTCCCGCGCAGGTGCTCGTCGGCGTCGACCAGGTCGCCCAGGACGACCTCGGCCATCGGGGACCGGCAGATGTTCCCCGTGCACACCGCCGCGACCCGGGTCACGCCGAAGGAGTGGTGGCTGGCCATATCGTGAACTGGTTCCTTTGGTCCCTTCGCTTGACGTGCAGGCCCAGACGCCGAGACGGTACGATAACGCCATATCGGAAGGAAGGAGATGCGATGCCGCTTTCGGAACACGAACAGCGGGTTCTGGCCGAGCTGGAAGATTCGCTCTCTAAGCAGGATCCTCGTTTCGCCAAGAGCGTGCGCGAGACGAACGTCTACGCGCACGGCGGCCGCCGGGTGCGCTGGGGCGTGCTGGGCTTCGTCGTGGGCCTGGCGGTCCTGGTCCTCACCTTCTCGTACAACGTCGCCCTCGGCCTCGTGGGCGTGGCTCTCATGTTCGTGTCCGCCGTTGTCATCGAGCGCAACGCCCGCCTCTTGGGTCGCGCCTCGTGGCAGGACCTCACCCGGTCCGCCCACGGCGACGACACCCCCGCGAACGTCGGTCCCCGGACCCGTTCGCTTCGCGACTGGTTGTCGCGTCAGCGCCGCAAAAGCGGATGACGCCCGCCGGAGCGGCGCCTAGCGCCGCTCCGTGCCTGGCCCTCGATATCGGCGCGACCAAGGTCGCGGCCGGACTCGTCGACCCGGGTGGCGCGGTCCTGGCGCGCGACCGTCTGACGATCGGCGACGGGTCCGATCTCCTGGAACGGATCGGCACCATGGTCGAGCGCGTGCGCGAGAGCGCCGGGCCGTCACTGCTCGGTGTCGCGTGCGCCGGACCGATGTCCGATCACGGCGCGCTCGTCTCGCCGCTCAACATCCCCGCGTGGCGCGACGTTGCCCTGCGCGACAGCTTGGCGCGGCGCCTCGGGTTAGAGGTGCACGTCGACGGTGATGCGCGGGCCCTCGCGCTCGCCGAGGGTCGCTTCGGGGCGGCGCACGCCGACTCGTCGTACCTCTCGATGGTCGTGTCGAGCGGCGTGGGCGGTGGCGTCGTCGTCGACGGGCGCTTGATCGACGGCGCGAGTGGCAACGCCGGGCACGTCGGGCACCTCACTGTCGTGCCCGACGGGCGCGACTGTGCGTGCGGGAGCCGAGGCTGCCTGGAGGCCGAGGCGTCGGGCTTCGCCATCGCCGCCATGACCGGTCGTCCCCCCGACGAGGCCGACGAGGAGACGCGCTCGCGCACCGCCCGACTGGTGGGCCACGCGGTGGGGACATTGTCGACCGTGCTCGACATCACCCGGTGCTACATCGGCGGATCGGTCGCCCTCGGATACGGCAGGCGCTTCTTCGACCAGGCCAACGCCGCGGCCCGTGAGGTGGCGACCTTCTCGTACGTCGCCGACCTCGAGATCCGCCCGACGAGCCTCGGGCCCGACGGTGGGTTGCTGGGAGCGGCGCTCGTCGCGTGGCGGGGGGCGGCGGCGTGAACGCGCTCCGCACACCGGGCCTCGCCGCGTACCTCGTCGCGCGTCCGTCGCGCGCGCTCGTCCTCGCGCGCGCCGGCTGGCGGCTGCGGCGGCGCGGGTGGTGGCGCCGCGCCCCGTTCCTGCCGCTGCCCGACGCTCAGTACTGGGAGTTCCGACTCCGCACCGCGTACGGGACCACGGGGCACGCGACGCCCCACGACCTCGTCGACGCCGCCCGATGGTCGCTGCGCCAGCCGGTGGGCAGGTAGGTCGGGCCCGTGGGTCGAGTTCTCCTGCTCAACGCCACCTTCGAGCCCCTGCAGTTGGTGAGCGAGCGCCGCGCGGTCGTGCTGATGCTCGCCGGACGCGCCGAGCCGATCGCGGTGCCCGATGAGCCCGCCGTCTGTCGCAGCGCCACGGTGGTGGTCGAGATACCCGCGATCGTGCGTCTGCACGAGATGGTCAAGTTGCCCGCACGCGTGCGCACCCCGCCCCTGACCCGGCGTTCCCTGCTGCTGCGCGACAGCTATCGCTGCGCCTATTGCCTCGAGCACGCCGACACGATCGACCACGTGGTGCCGCGCAGCCGCGGCGGATCCCACGACTGGACCAACGTGGTCGCGGCCTGCAAGCGTCACAACATGCAAAAGGGCGACCGGCTGATCGAGGAGCTCGGCTGGCGGCTCCACTTCGAGCCGCGCGTGCCCGACGGACCCTGGTGGCGGTGGCGCCACGTCCCCGATCCCCATCCGCTTTGGGCGCCGTTCCTGCCGCGCGCCTCGTGACGGGACCGCCGGGCGAACTCTTCGACTACGACGAACTGCGCCGACGCGCCGCCGCGACCATGACGGCGGTGGAGGTCGACGCGCCCCTCGTGGTCCTCGGGAGCGGCCAAACCCTCGACGACCTGCGCGCGCGCGGCGCCGGCCAGGTCGTGCGCCGACGGCGCGGCGGGGGCGGGGTGGTGCTGATCCAGCCGGGTGACCTGTGGATCGACTGGTGGATCCCTCCCGCCGACGAACGCTGGACGGGCGACGTGCGTGCGAGCGCGATCGCGGCGGGCCGCTGGTGGCGCGACGCGCTGGCTCGCTCCGTCCAGGGCGCCGTGGAGGTTCACGAGGGCGCGCTCGAGGGCGCCACCGCACACCGCGCGGCCTGCTTCGCCGGCCGAGGCCCGGGCGAGGTCTTCGTCAACGGGCGCAAGGCGGTCGGCGTGGCCCAGTGGCGGGTTCGCGAGGGAACCCTCGTCACGAGTGTCCTACCCGCGCGCCCGTCGGCGGCGCTCGTCGACCTGCTGGCGGAGGCGCCGCCGGGTCTCGCCGCGGCGCTCGACCATCACACGCACGCGACGCTCGGTCTCACCGATCTACGTGCTCTGCGCGCCGACCTCGACCGAATTTCTGGTCCCTGGACGACGCTTCACCGACGCCTGTCGTCGTAGCCGCCGGCCCGCCCGGCGAGTGGCGCTCATCGCCGCCACAACTCCCTCCCATAAATCGGTCGTGGTCGGCTGAAAATTGGTGGCGAGTGGGTGCAGGTGGTGTATGGTGGTGCGAAATGGGGGGGAGTGGAGAGCTCCCCGGAGGGATTCGGGATGCTCGGCTTCGTCGGTCAGTTCCAGCACTCGCTGGATGCGAAGGGACGCCTGATCCTGCCCGCGCGGTTTCGCCCCGAGTTCGAGCGTGGGGGTCATCTGAGTCCCAACACCGAGGGCTGCGTGGCGCTGTGGACGCCCAGCGAGTTCGACCGCCAGTCCGCCCAGCGCCAGAACCAGAGTCGCGACGGCGGCCCCGTCGGACGCCGGATGGCGCGTTACTGGGCGTCGAACTCCCACGAGGTCGAGTTCGACAAGCAGGGTCGCTTCGCGCTCCCGGCGCACATCCGTGAGTACGGGCGCTTGAGTGGTGACGTGCTCGTCGTCGGGGCGCTGGACCACCTCGAGCTGTGGAACCCGAGCGTCTACGCCGAGCAGGTGAACTCGGCCGAAGAGATGTTCAGAACGGGCAGCACCGAGTGAAAGGAACGATGCAGCAGTACCGGCCGCGGACCATGCGCAGCCTGTCAATCGTCAAGATGGGACGGGAAACCTCCTCCGCCCTCTCGCCCGTCTTGACGATTGAGAGGCTGCAGATGGCCCAGGACACCTACCACGTACCCGTCTTCGAAGGCGAGATCGTCGACCTGCTGGCGGACCAGCCCGTCGGCGTCGTCGTCGACGCCACGCTGGGTGGCGGCGGGCACGCCGACGCGCTGCTCAGGTCCGCGCCGCAGCTTCGGATCCTCGGCATCGACCGCGACCCCGACGCTCGCGCCGCAGCGCGCACGCGCCTTGAGGCCTACGGTGAGCGCGTCCGCATCGTCGCGGCAACCTTCGCGGACCTGGCGAGGGTGCTGCGCGACGCCGGTGACTTCATCGGCGCGGACCCGGTGGTGGGTGTTCTCATGGACCTCGGCGTCTCGTCGCACCAGTTCGACGTGGCGGGCCGCGGCTTCTCCTTTCGTGCCGACGCGCCCCTCGACATGCGCATGGACACAACTCAGGGCGAGACCGCCGCGCAGTACCTGGCGCGAGTCGACCAGCACGAGCTCGTGCGGGTCCTGCGCGTTCACGGCGAGAGCCGGTTCGCGGGCGCCATCGCCCGATCGATCATCGACGCGGCGCCGGCCACGACCAGCGAACTGGCCGCGGCGGTCGAGCGGGCCGTTCCTCCCGCAGCTCGGCGCCGCGGCCACGTCGCCACGCGCGTCTTCCAGGCGGTGCGCGTCGAGGTGAACGACGAGGAGGACCAACTCGCGCGCGGCCTCGCCGCGGCCCTCGACGCGCTGGCTCCCGGCGGGGTGCTCGCGGTCATCGCGTACCACTCGGGTGAGGACCGTGCGGTCAAGGAGATCCTGCACGACGCCGCGACCGGGGGATGCCGGTGTCCGGTGGAGTTGGGTTGCGTGTGCGGCGCCGTGCCTCGGGTCACCCTCGCCCGGGCCAGCGCGACGCTGGCGACGGCGCGTGAGATCGCCCGCAACCCTCGGTCGCGATCGGCTCGCCTGCGCGTCGCCCGCAAGGTGTCGGCGTGAGCGTCGTCGCCCTCCCGCGCCGCTTCGAGGCTCCCGAGCCGCGCACGGCGGCGCGAGGTCGCCACGAGACGATCGCCCCACGGCGCGCGGCGGTGCGCGCGCGATGGACGCACGCGTCCGCGGTACGCCGTTCGGTCGTCGTCGTCGCGGTGGCGCTGGCGATCTCGCTGAGCGGCAGCATGCTGGTCGCCAATCGCCAGGTCCAGATTCACCAGCTCCAGAGTCAGCTCCTCCAGCTCCAGTCCGACTACGCCCAGCAGGTGGGCACCTTCACCAACATGGCCGCTCCCGGCCAGATCGCCGCACAGGCGGGGGTGCTGCACCTGGTCGACCCCGTCTCGGTGACGCAAGTCCCGTCCACGTCACTTGATGCGCCCCTGCCGCTTCCGAAGTTCATTGGTTCAGCACCGGTCACATCAAGGACGCGGCGGTGACCACACACTTCACCCCGACCCACCACCGCCTCCGCCCCGCGCCGGTCGCCCCGCGCCGGTCGGTCCCGGCCAGCCCGCGCCGCCTGAAGCTGCTGCGCGCCGGATTCGTCCTGGTGTTCGTGGCGTTGGCCGTGCGCCTGTTCTTCCTGCAGATCGTCGACCACCCTCACTTCGCGGCGCTCTCGGTGGGCCAGGTGCGCGAGGACCTGACGACCACCGCGCTGCGCGCGGGCATCTACGACCGCAACGGTCAGATCCTCGCGGTCTCACGCCCGACGTCGCTCGTCCTCGCCGACGACCTCCAGATCGCCCACCCCGCCACCGAGGCCCGCGCGATGGCGCCGCTCGTCCAGGTGCCCGTGGCCACGCTGACGCGTCTGCTGTCCGAGAAGGGCAACGGCCACGTCGTCATCACCGACACGCTCAATCTGGCGGCCGGCCGCCGGGTGTCGTCGATGGTGTTTCCCGGCATCGTCGTGCAGAGCTCGTCGGTGCGCACCTACCCCGACGGGCCGATCGCGACCTCGCTGCTCGGGGGGACCAACGCCCAAGGAGCGGGGTCGGCCGGCCTGGAGTACCGGTACCAGTCGCTGCTCGCCGGGCGCACCGGGGTCACGCGCTCGTACGTGTCGAGCTCGGGCGTCAGCCTGCCGAGCTCCGTCTCCACCGTGATCAAGAAGGCGGAGCCCGGCGTCGGACTCGAGTTGACGCTGGACACGTCGCTGCAGTTCGTGACCGAGCGCGTGCTGGCCCACCAGATCGCCGCCACCGGCGCGGTGGACGGGACCGCGGTGGTCATGGACGTGCGCACCGGTGAGATCCTGGCGGACGCCTCGCTGGTGAACACGCGCACGCACGCGGGCGTCCTCGGCCCGACGCCGGCGTGGGGCCGCTCGGTGGGCGTGCCCGGCGTCCAACAGACCATCAGCAACCTCGCGTTCAGCCAGGCCTACGAGCCCGGCTCGGTGTTCAAGGTCGTGACGTTCTCCGCGGCGCTCCAGGACGGACTGATCACGCCGCGCACCGTCTTCACCGTCCCCAACGCGGTCAACGTCGGCGGCCGGTACTTCCACGACGCCGAGTCCCACGGCCTCGAGCACCTGTCCGCGACCCAGATCCTGGCCCTGTCGTCGAACATCGGCACGTTCGAGGTTGCCAGCCGCGTCGGCGAAGCGGGCCTGCTGGCTCAAGTCCAGCGCCTGGGATTCGGCCAGGTGACTCCGGTCGATTTCCCCGGCGAGACCTCGGGCCTGCTAGTCAGCGCGGCGAACTGGTACGCCAGCGACCGCGTCGCCCTCCCGATCGGTCAGGTCGACGCCGTGCCGCCCATCCAGCTACTGGACGCCTACAACGCCATCGCCAACGGGGGAGTGTTCGTCGAGCCCAAGCTGGTGCGCGGCTACGTGCACGCCAACGGGACGGTGACCGCGACCCCGCCCAGCGCGCGACGCGTTGCGCTGTCGCCGGGCGTGGACGCGACGATGGTGGCGATGCTCGAGCAGGTCGTCCTGGCGGGCACCGGCACCAACGCCATCATCCCGGGCTACGCCGTGGCCGGCAAGACCGGCACGGCCTCGATGCCCTATCCCGGCAAGGACAAGCTCCTGACGGGCTCCTATAACGCGACCTTCGTCGGATTCGCACCCGCCAACGCTCCAGTACTGTCGATGATCGTGGTGGTCGAACGTCCCCTGACCACGATCTTCGGCGGGGCGGTGGCCGCCCCGGTCTTCCAGCAGGTGATGTCCTACGCCCTGCACCACTACGGCATCGCCTCCAACGGCGCCGTCGTCAAACCGCTCAAGGGCGCGTCGGCGGCGATCGGCTCGGACGTCACCTGATGCAGCTCGGCGATCTCCTCGACGACCTCACGCTGGACGTCGAGACCGGCCGCGTGGAGGTTCGCGACGTGCAGGTTGATTCGCGCGACTGCTCACCCGGCTCGCTCTTCTTCGCGTTGCCCGGGCGCCAGACGCACGGCGTGACGCACGCGGTGCAGGCCGTCGAGCACGGCGCGGTGGCGGTCGTCACCGCCGAGGACGTGCGCGTCGGCGTCCCCGTCGTCGTCGTGCCGGCCTCCCGGCTGCGCGCGCTGCTCGCCGAGGCGAGCGCCTCGATCGTGGGTCACCCCGAGCTCGACGTCGACCTGGTGGGCGTGACGGGCACCGACGGGAAGACCACGGTGGTGACCATTGTGGCGTCGCTGACCCGGGCGCTGGGCTGGAACGGCGCCAGCGTCGGAACGCTGACCAGCGAACGCACGACGCCCGCGTCTCCCGAGCTCTTTCGCACGCTGTCGCGACTCGTCGACGGCTTTGACGCCTCGCGCCCGCGATCGGTGATCGCCCTGGAGGTGTCGAGCCACGCCCTCGACCAGGGCCGGGTCGACGGCCTGCGCTTCGCGGTGGCCGCCTTCACGAACCTCGGGCACGACCACCTCGACTACCACGGCTCGGTGGAGGGCTACTTCGAGGCCAAGGCGGCGCTCTTCAACGCGGACCACGCGCGACGCGCGGTGGTGTGGGTCGACGATCCCCACGGCGAGCGCCTGGCCGCGATGACCACCCTGGCCGTGGCGCCGGTTCGCCGTCGCGACGCCGCCGACGTCGAAGCCTCGTGGAGCGGAACCGTCTTCACCTGGCGCGGTCGCCAGGTCGTCACGCCGCTGGTCGGCGGCTACAACGTCGATGACGCGCTGGTGGCCATGGCCATCGCCTCGGCGCTGGGCGCCGGCGATGACGCCATCGCGACGGCGATGGCCCGCGTCGAGGGCGTGCCGGGGCGATTCGAGGTCGTGGCGAGCGGCGACGTGGTGGTGGTGGTCGACTACGCGCACACCCCCGAAGGACTCGAGAGACTCTTGGGCGACGTGCGCGATCTCACGCCGAGCGGGCGCGTGATCACGGTCTTCGGCTGCGGCGGGGACCGCGACGTCGCGAAGCGCCCCGCGATGGGTGCGGTGGCGTCGCGCCTGTCCGACGTGGCCGTCGTGACGTCCGACAACCCGCGCAGCGAGTCGCCGGCGGCGATCGCCGACGCCGTGCTGGCGGGCGTGGCGACCGGGGCCGACGCGCGCCGCGTTCTCGATCGGCGCGACGCGATCGCCGCGGCCCTGGATGAGGCCCACCCCGGTGACGTCGTGGTGATCGCCGGCAAAGGTCACGAGACGACCCAGACGATCGGTGACGTCGTGAACGCCTTCGACGACCGCGAGGTCGCGCGCGAACTGCTGGGGATCCGATGCTGAGTCTGATGGAGGCGGGTTCGATCAGCTTCCTGGTGGCGCTGCTCTTCACGCCCCTGTGGATCCGGTTCTTGCGTGAGCGTTCGCTGGGCCAGCTCATCCGCGAGGACGGTCCGTGGACCCACCACGCCAAGGCCGGAACACCCACGATGGGCGGCGTGGTGATCGTCGTCGCGGGCGTCCTGGGCTACGTGATGGGCCACGTGGGCACGGCGGTCGATTTCACGCGCGCCGGTGTCCTCGTCGTGGCCGTCGTGGTGGTCGCGGGCGTGCTGGGCTTCGTCGATGACTACCTCGCCATCCGCAACACCCGCAACCTGGGACTAAGCACGACGGGCAAGCTGATCGGCCAGTTGGTGATCGCCGTCGCATTCGCCGTCTTGGCCGTGGACTGGGTCCACACGTCGACCGACCTCTCGTTCACCCGATTCTCGCTGCCCGGCTGGAACCTCACCGGCGCCGGGTGGGTCGTCCTGGCGGTGCTCGTCATCATCGCCACCGCGAACGCGGTGAACCTGACCGACGGCCTCGACGGGCTGGCCGCGGGTTCGTCGACCTTCTGCTTCGGCGTGCTGTCGATCATCGGCTACTGGCAGTTCCGGCACTTCCCGATCTACCGGCTGCACTCGGCGCTCGACCTCGGCCTGGTGGCCGTCGCCCTCGTGGGAGCGTGCCTCGGGTTCCTGTGGTGGAACGCGGCGCCGGCGCGCATCATCATGGGCGACACCGGGTCGCTGGCCATCGGCGCCGGGCTCGGGGCGCTGGCCCTGCTGATGAACCTGGACCTGCTGCTCGTCGTGCTCGGGGGGCTCTTCGTCGCCGAGACGGCCTCGGTCATCCTCCAGGTGGTCAGCTTCAAGCTCTTCGGGCGACGGATCTTTCGCATGGCGCCCTTCCACCACCACTTCGAGCTGCGCGGCTGGCCCGAGACGACGGTCATCGTGCGGCTGTGGATTCTGTCCGGCCTGCTCGCGGCCTTGGGCCTGGGCATCTTCTACGGCGACTTCTTGAAGATCGCCAAGGTGGTGTAGTCGTGTCGCCGCGAACCACCCGACGCGCGCTGTTGGAGCCCTTCCCGCGCGGCAACGCCGCCGGGCGGGCCCTGCTCGTGGTGACCGGGCTTCTCGTCACCCTGGGCACCGTTGCCGTCGCGTCGGCCAGCGAGGGCCAGTCGGCGGCCAACGGCGCCGCGTCGTGGAGCATCGCGATCCGCGACCTCGTGTACCTCGGCCTCGGGCTCGCCGCGCTCTACCTGGCCGCGCGGGTTCGCCTGGACGCCCTGGTGCGCCGGGCGCCGGCCTGGATCGCCGCGGGGCTCGTGCTGCTCGTCGCGGTGCGGGCGATCGGCGTCACCGCCAACGGAGGCAAGCGCTGGATCAACCTGCACGCCATCTACCTCCAGCCCTCCGAGCTGTTCAAGCTGGCCACGATCCTCTTCGTCGCCTGGCTGGTCCAGCGCCACCACGAGCAGCTCGCCGACTGGCGTCGGTTGGCGCTGTGGACCGCGCCGATCACCGCGGGCGCCGCGCTCATCCTGGTGGAACCGGACATCGGGACCTCGTCGGTCGTGATCGCGATCGCCCTGGTGATGCTGGCCGTCGCGGGTCTGCCGCGCCGGCTGCTCGTGCGCATCGGCGCGCTGGGCGTGACCGCGTTCGCCGCGTACATGATGTACCGCCCGTACTCGGCGCGGCGCTTCTTCGCCTTCCTGCACCCCAACCAGGACCTGCTCGGCAACGGCTACCAGCTCCTCCAGTCCAAGATCGGACTGGGCGCGGGCGGGGTCACCGGCCTGGGCCTGGGGCACAGCCGCGAGAAGTGGGGGCTGCTGCCCAACCCCCACACGGACTTCATCTTCACGATCGTGGGCGAGGAGCTCGGCTTCATCGGCGCCATCGCCGTGATCTTGCTGTTCGTCGCCTTCCTGCTGTGCGCGACGCGCATCGCCCAGCGCTGCACCAACGAGGCCCTGCGCCTGGTGGCGGTCGGGGTGGGCGTGTGGATCTGCCTGGAGGCCGCGATCAACATCGCGTCCGTGGTGGGAGGATGGGCGGTGACCGGTATTCCCTTGCCCTTCTTCTCCTACGGCGGGACGGCGTTGATCACGGAACTCGCCGCGGTGGGCGTCCTGTACAACATCGCTCACGACTCGTCGAGCTCGAGCGGCCTGACGATCGCGGCCGCGCGCCACGCGCCGGCCCCGGCGCGTCCCGCGCGACGGGTCGGGCGCCACCCCGTCCCCCGGAGCGTCGCGGCGCCATCTCGGAGGCGCTAGTGCGCCGCCCCCTCGTGATCACGGGAGGGGGGACCGGCGGGCACGTCTTCGCGATGCAGGCGATCGCCGAGGCCCTCATCGCCCGCGGGGTCGACGCGTCGCGCCTGCGCTACGTGGGCAGTCGGCGGGGCCAGGAGCGCCTTCTGCTCGGCGCGGGCCCGGTCGTCCTCACGCGCCTGCCCGGGCGCGGGCTGCGCCGATCGCGCGCCCCCAAGGACCTCGCGGCCAACGCCCTCGCGCTCGGCGGCATCGCGCTCGGGGTGGTGGGCGCCGCGTGGCTCATGGTGCGCCGGCGCCCCGCGGTGGTCGTCTCGGTCGGCGGGTACGCCTCCTTCCCCGCGTCGCTCGCGGCGGTGCTCACGAACTGCCCCCTCGTGCTGGTCGAGCTCGACGCGGCGCCCAGCGCCTCGCACCGCCTGCTCGCCCGACGCGCCCGCGCTCGCTGCGTCGCCTTCGACGACGCGACGGGCGCCACCGTGACGGGTGCGCCGGTGCGCGCGGCGATCGCGCGCGTCAATCGCGACGACGCCGCGCGTCGGCGTCAGCGCGCCGAGCTCGACCCGCCGCTCGCGACGGACCGTTCGCTCGTCGTGGTCATGACCGGCTCGCTGGGCTCCGCGCGCGTCAACGCCGCCGTGCTGGACCTGGCCGCGCGGTGGGCGGAGCGCACGGACCGCGCGATCATCCACGTCACCGGGTCGCGCGACGTCGACTGGGTCCGCGCGGCGCGCCCCTCGACGCCGGGTCTCGACTATCGGGTGGAGCCGTTCGCCGACATGGCCGTCCTGTGGGGCGTGTGCGACGTCGCGGTCTGCCGCGCCGGCGCCAGCACGGTCGCCGAGCTGACGGTGCTCGGCGTGGCGGCGGTGCTGGTCCCGCTGCCCGGCGCCCCGGGGGACCACCAGACGAAGAACGCCCGCGCCCTCGCCCGCGAGGGCGCGGCGGTCGTGCTGAGCGACGTCGAGTGCACCGGCGCGGCGCTGGCCGAGCGACTGGACGCCCTGCTCGAGCCGGGCCGCGCCGACGAGGTCGGCGCGGCGGCGCGCCGCCTGGGTCGTCGCGACGCCGCCGGCGAGATCGCCGCGGTGGTGCTCGCGGCCGGGGACCCGACGTGGCCTGGCTGAGCCCGGGCACGCGCGTGCACGTCGTGGGCGTCGGGGGCGCCGGCATGTCCGGCGTGGCCAGGCTCCTCGCGGAGGCGGGGTGCCGGGTGAGCGGCTCGGACGCGTCGGCGTCGAGCGAGCTCGGGGCGCTCGAGATCGCCGGCGTCGAGGTCCACGTCGGCCACGACGCCGCCTTCGGCCGCGACGCCGAGGTCGTCGTGTGGTCCCCGGCCGTCGGCGACGACAACGTGGAGCTCTCGAGCGCCCGCGAGCGCGGTGCCCGACTGATGACGCGCGCCGAGCTCTTCGAGGAGCTCGGTCGCCGCTACCGCGTCGTGGGCCTGGCCGGCACCCACGGCAAGACGACGGCGACCTCGATGATGGTCCACGTCCAGGCCGCGGCCGGCCGCGACGCCGCCCGCTTGGTCGGTGCGCCGGTGCGCGGTGTGGGCGCGGGCGGCCACCACGGGCCCGACGGACTCGTCCTGGAGGTCGACGAGAGCTACGGCACCTTCGCGCGCCTGTCGCCGCACGCGCTGGGCGTGCTCAACGTCGAGGCGGACCACCTCGACCACTACGTCACGCTGGACGCGTTGGAGGCCGCCTTCACCGCCCTGGTGGAGCGCACGACCGGACCGGTCGTCGTGTGGGTGGACGACGAGGGCGCGCGCCGGGTCGCCGCGGCCGCGCAGCGACCGTGCGACGCGGTGGCGGCCGACGCGCCCGCGCGGTGGCGGGTGCGTGACGTGGCCGTGGACCGCGCGGGCTCGTCCTTTCGCCTCGTGGGACCGGCGACGTCGCTGCCGGTGAGCCTCGCGGTTCCCGGGCGCCACGTCGTGGCCGACGCCGCCGTGGTGGCGGTCCTCGCCCTCGTCGACGGCGTCGACGAGGCGGCGGTCGTGGCGGGTCTGGCGGCCTTTTGCGGCGTCGCGCGACGGTTCGAGCGGCGCGGCGCGTGGCGCGGCGTCGACCTGTACGAGGACTACGCGCACCTGCCCGGCGAGATCGTCGCCACCCTGAGGGCGCTGCGCGCCGTGGGCTACGCCAGGGTCACCGCGGTCTTCCAGCCCCACCGCGTCTCGCGCACGATCGCGCTGGCCGAGTCGTTCGCGCCGTCCTTCGACGGGGCCGACCACGTCGTGGTGACGGACCTGTACAGCGCCGGCGAGCCCAACCCCGGCGCGGTGACCGGCGAGGCCGTGGCCGCGCCGCTGGTGGCCCGACGCGGCGCCGCCGCGTCGTACGCGCCGCGCTTCGCCGACGTGGTGGCCGCCCTGGACGGGCTCGCCGGCCGCAGCGACGTGATCGTGTTCCTCGGCGCCGGCGACGTGGCGCGCGTGATCGACGACCTGGCGCCGGTCGCTCCGTGAGCGGCCTCGACGAGCTGGTCGCGCGCGGGGGCGCGCGCGTCGAGGCCCCCGCGGGCCTCGGCGCGCGCACGACCTACCGCGTGGGGGGGCGCGCGGCGGCCCTGGTGACGCTGTCGTCGACGCGCGACCTCGACGAGCTCGGCCCGCTGGTGTGGGACGCCGGTCTGCCCGTCGTGCCGATCGGCAACGGCTCCAACCTGCTCGTGGCCGAGGGCGACCACGACCTGATCGCGGTGCGCCTCGCCGGCGAGTTCGCCGACCTGACGTGGCGCGACGACGCCGAGGGCGTGCTCGTCGTGGCCGGGGCGGCGCTCGACCTACCGGTGGCCGCGCGGCACCTGGCGCGCGACGCTGTGGTGGGCTTCGAGTGGGCCGTCGGCGTGCCGGGGACCTTCGGGGGGGCGGTGTCGATGAACGCCGGGGGGCACGGGTCGGACATGGCGGCCAGCGTCGTGGGCGCGAGCACCTGGCGCCGCGGGCCGCGCGAGTGGACCCTCGAGGAGCTCGGCTTCGGCTACCGCACGAGCGCGCTGGCGCGCGACGAGCTCGTGACCTCGGTCACGCTGCGCCTGACGCGCGGGGACGCCGCGGCCTCGGCCGAACGGGTGAGCGAGATCGTCCGGTGGCGCCGCGCGAACCAGCCCGGGGGGGCCAACGCCGGCAGCGTGTTCCGCAACCCGCCCGGCGACTCGGCCGGCCGCCTGATCGAGGCCGCGGGGCTCAAGGGCGAGAGGGTCGGCAGCGCCGTGGTGTCGGCCAAGCACGCCAACTTCATCCTGGTCGACGCCGCCGGGAGCGCCGACGACGTCGCCGCGCTGATGGACCTCGTGGCGGCGCGCGTGGAGGAGCGCTTCGGCGTCCGGCTGGTGAGCGAGCACCGGCTGGTGGGCTTCGCGGGACGAGCGTGAGCGCGCGCCGCGCGCCGGTCGCGGCCACCGGCCGGCGGGCGGCTCCCCGGCGCCGCGGCCGCGCGCTGGTGCGGATCCTCCTCGTCGTGGTCCTGGGCGCCGCGACCCTGGTGGCGGGGGGCGAATGGCTGATCCGCCAGTCGTACTTCCGCGTTCGTCACGTGCACGTGGTGGGGCTGGTCCACGAGTCGAGCGCCGCGGTGCTCGCGGCGTCGGGGCTCGACGCGCACCCGCCGATGATCGACGTCAGCGCCGCGGAGGTGTCGCGGCACCTGGCGAAGTTCACGTGGATCGGCCACGTCGCGGTCTCCAAGCACTGGCCCGACACGATCGACCTGACGGTGCGCGAGCGCGTCGCCGTCGCGGTGGCCTTCGACGCGCGGCACCGCCTGCACTTCGTCGACGCCGCGGGCCACGAGCTTGGACGCGCGCCGCTGCGCGAGAACCTGCCCACCCTCGACTACCTGCACCCGCGCCACGCGACCTGGCCCTACGCGCGCGCCGGACGAGCCGCGGCCCTGGTCGCCGGCCAGCTGCCGGCCGCCTTCGCCGCGCAGGTCTCGGTCGTGACCGTGGACCGCCACGGCGTGGTGACCCTGGTCATGACGACGCCGGTGCGCTTCGTGCTCGGTCCGGCGACGCAACTGCACGCCAAGTTCGTGGCGATCGCGTCGGTGATCGCCCACGAGACCCTGCGCCCGGGCGACGTGGTGGACGTGACGGTGCCCGGCGCGCTGGCGGTCAACGGCCCGCCCCCGTCGTGAGCCGTCATTTGACCACCTTCCGGGGCCTGACTAGCCTTCAAAGACATTTCGTGCGTCGAACCAGTGACCCCCGCGGCGGTGGGACACAATGGAACGGTCGATCCAAGGGGAGTCCATGAGTCTGAGCCAGAGCAACTACCACGCCGTGATCAAGGTGATCGGCGTGGGTGGTGGGGGTGTCAACGCGGTGAACCGCATGATCACCTCGGGCCTGCGCAATATCGAATTCATCGCCGCCAACACCGACGCGCAGGCGCTGCTCATGAGCGAGGCCGACCTCAAGCTCGACATCGGCCGCCAGCTGACCCGCGGCCTGGGCGCGGGCAGCGACCCGGAGATCGGCCGCCAGGCGGCCGAGGATCACCGCGCCGAGATCGAAGAGGCCCTGAAGGACGCCGACATGGTCTTCATCACCGTGGGCGAGGGCGGCGGCACCGGGACCGGAGGCGCGCCGGTGGTCGCCGACGTGGCGCGCGCCATGGGCATCCTCACCATTGGGGTCGTCACGCGCCCCTTCTCCTTCGAGGGCAAGCAGCGCGCGACCCAGGCCGACAAGGGCATCGAGAGCCTGCGCGGCAAGGTGGACACCCTGATCGTGATCCCCAACGACCGGTTGCTGAGCGTGACCGCGGCCGACACGTCGATGCTCGAGGCCTTCAAAATCGCCGACGACGTGCTGCTCTCGGCGGTGCGCGGCGTCACCGACCTCATCACGGTGCCCGGACTGATCAACACCGACTTCGCCGACGTCAACACCATCATGCGCAACGCCGGCACCGCCATCATGGGCGTGGGCCAGTCGACCGGCGAGGGCCGGGCGGTCAACGCGGCGCGCGCGGCGATCACTTCGCCGCTGCTCGAGACCTCGATCGACGGCGCCCGCGGCATCCTCATGAACATCGTCGGCAGCTCCGGGATCACCCTCACCGAGGTGACCGACGCCGCGAGCATCATCCACTCGGTGGCCCACCCCGACGCCAACATCATCTTCGGCTCGGTGATCGACGACAGCATCGGCGACGCCGTGCGCGTGACGGTGATCGCGGCGGGCTTCTCGCCCAGCCACAAGCCCAAGTCCACGACGGTGTCCGAGCCGGTGATGACCGAGGGCCCGCGCACCGACATCTTCGCCACGCCCACCGGCGACGACCTCTTCGACGTCGGGGGCGACGACGACCTCCCCAGCTTCCTGCGCTGACCCCGACCTCGTCGCCGCGGTCGCGGCGAACCTCGCCGACCTGGAGCGTCGCGTGGTGGCGAGCGGGCGCGCGCTCGACGCCGTGCGCATCGTGGCGGTGACCAAGACCTTCCCGGTCGGGCACGTGCGCGCCGCGGCCGCGGCGGGCCTGCGCGTGGTGGGTGAGAACTACGCCGCCGAGCTGATCGCCAAGCGTGAGGCCGCGCGCGACCTCGACCTGACCTGGCACTTCGTGGGGGCGCTGCAGACCAACAAGATCGCGCGGGTCGCCGCCGCCGCCGACGTGCTGTGCTCGGTGAGTCGCGTGCGCGAGATCGAGCGCATCGCCGCCGCGCGCCCGGGCGCGCGGATCTACCTCGAGGTCGACTTCACCGACGTGCCGACGCGCCCCGGGGCGCACCCCGACGAGGTGGCGGCCCTGGCCGGGCGCGCCCGCGCGCTGGGGCTCGACGCCGCCGGGATCATGACCATCGCGCCGCTCGACGCGACGCTCGCGCGTGCGACCTTCCTCGCCACGGCCGCGCTGGCCGACGACGTCGGCCTCGCGGAGCGCTCCATGGGCATGAGCGACGACCTCGAGATCGCCCTGGCGTGCGGGTCGACCGAGATCCGCGTCGGGCGCGCGCTCTTCGGGCCCCGGGGCGCGACGACGGGGCTGGCCTAAACTGGCCGCCAGGCCGGACCCTGAGGAGAACGTGATGAAGGAACGCATGCGCAAGGCCCTCGGCTTCCTGGGCCTGATCGAGGACGAGTACGGCGAGTACGGCGCGAGCACGCCGGCGCGGCCCTTCACCGAGCCCGGCCCCGACGAGGACCCTGAGTGGTCGACCCCGACGCCGACGAGCCCGCGGCCGTTCCCGGTGAGCTCGGCCGGCACCGGCCCGGCGCGCCCGGTGCCCTCGGCGCGCCCCGCCCCGGTCAGCGGCGTCGACGGGGCCGGTCCGCGCCTGCGCCCCGTGCCGAGCAACCGCATCCGCACGCTGGCCTCGACCAGCGAAGACGACCTGGCCGTGGTCGTGCCGCTCAACTACAACGAGTCCCAGCGCGTCACCGACCTGCTGCGCGTGCACCGGCCCGTGCTGCTCAACGTGAGCGGCCTAGACGCCGAGGTGGCCCGGCGCGTCGTCGACTTCACCGCCGGGACGATCTACGCGCTGCGCGCGAAGATCGAGCCGCTGGCCACGGGCGTCTACCTCATCTCCTTCGCCGACACCCCGATCTCGCACGACTCGAGGATGCGCCTGCGAGCGGCCAACTACCGCTCGTTCGGCTCCGCATGACCCTCGTCCATGACCTCATCACGCTGTACATCTTCCTGCTGTTCCTCGCGGCGATCCTCAGTTGGATCCCGGCGCGCCACGACGGCGGACTCGCGAACCTCCAACGGGCCCTCTACAAAGTCACCGAGCCGGTGCTGCGACCGCTGCGCGCGATCATGCCGCGCCCGCGTGTCGGGGGAGTGGCCATCGACCTGTCGGTGCTCATCGCGATCATCATCCTGACCATCATCAACAACGCCATCTGACGCCGCGTCGCCCGCCCGCCCGGCGGTAGGGTGGGCGCATGGACAGCTCCGACAACGTTTTCTCGGCCCTCGACGCCATCGACACGGTGGCCTTCAAGGTGGGCCTCAAGGGGTACAACGTCGACGAGGTCGACGAGTTCCTCGAGCGCCTCTCGGGCGAGGCCCGCGCGCTGAAGGACCTCCTGGCCCAGCAGCGCCAGCAGCTGCGCCAGGCCGCCGGTCGCATCGACCAGCTCGAGGGGGGACGCGCCCCCGCCGCCCCGGCGCCCGCTCCGGCCCCGGCGCCCGCCGCGGAGGCCGCCGCGCGACCGGTCGCGCCGGGCGTGAGCGCCGAGCGGGTCACGTCGATGATCGCCATGGCCCAGCAGTTCATCGAGCACGCCCAGCAAGAGGCCGAGGCCCAGGCCCGTGAGCTGACCGTGGCCGCCCAGGAGAGGGCGCGCGAGATCGTCACCGAGGCGCGCAGCCGCGCCGAGGACGAGGTCAACCGGCTCAACGGGCTCAAGCAGCGCCTCGGCGAGGACGTCGAGAAGCTGGCGCGCCAGCTCGAGAGCGAGCGCACGCGTCTCGGCGCGGCGCTGAGCGAGTTCTCGCGCTGGATCGAGACGACCCTGCAGGTGGGCGGCGTGCGCATCAGCGCCCCGGCGTCGGCGCCGCCGCCGCGCTCGGTCGCGCCCGCCCCCGCCCCGCCGCCGGCGCCCCCGGCCGTCGAGCCCTCGACGATCGGCCAGGTCCTGCGCTTCGAGGAATCCGGCGACGAGCGTTCGTAGCGCGGTGCGCGACTGCTAGGGTCGGCGCGCACCCGTCACCCCAAGGAGTCGTGAATGTCCCCCAGTGCCTCGAAGAAGGCGGCGTCCAAGAAGACTCCGGCGAAGAGGGCCCCGGCGAAGAAGGCCGCCACGAAGAGGGCCGCCACGAAGAAGGCGGCGCCCGCGCGCGGCGCTCGGCCGAGCGCGCGTCCGGCCGCCAAGCGCCCGGCACCGAGCCCGAAGCGGTCCGCCAAGTCCCCGGCCAGGCCGGCCAAGCGTCCGGCACCCGCGCGCCCGACGCCCAGCGCGGCCCAGCGCGCCGCGGCCGCCAAGCGCGCCGCGGCGGCCAAGGCTCAGGCCGCCGCGCAGCGTGCCCGGGCCCAGGCGGCGGCGCGCGCGGCCCGTGAGCGCGAGGCCAAGGAGCGCGAGGTCCAGCGCAAGGCGCGCGAGAAGGCCGCCGCGGAGGCCAAGAAGCAGCGCGAGGTCGACGCCAAGCGCCGGGCGATCGAGGCCGAGAAGCAGCGCAAGCTGCGCGAGATCGAGCGGCGCCACCACGAGGAGATACGCCGCCAGCAGCGCCGCGAGGCCGAGGAGCTCAAGCGTCGCGAGGCCCTGGAGCGCAAGATGCACTCCAAGCCCTACGGCGAGGACCTCGCCCTGCTCGCCGAGCTGCGCGAGCGCCTGGTCGAGGTGCGCGACGCGACCTCCGAGCAGATCGCCATCAGCGAGAACGAGGCCAACGAGATGCTGGTCGACCGCGAGCGCCTCGAGTACGACGACGAGGACGGCTCGAGCGTCGCGTCGGACATCCAGCGCGACCAGCTGAAGGACTTCACCGCGGCGCTGCGGCTCAAGATCGACGAGATCGACGTCGCGCTCTCGCGCATCGACGACGGCAGCTACGGACGCTGCGACGAGTGCTACGAAGCCATCACGGTGGCCCGGCTGCGCGCGCAGCTGCCGGTGTTCACGTGCGTGTCGTGCCGGGCCGCCGTCTAACGCGGGGCGTCAACCTCACCGTTATCGTGACGGCCCTCGCGGTCACCGCGCTCGACGCGGCGACCAAGGCGTGGGCCCGCCACGCCCTGGCCCGCCACGGCGTGCACGTCGCGGGGGGCGTGTGGCTGCGCCTGCGCTACAACTCGGGCGTCTCGTTCTCCTTCAACGCCTCGGGCAGCGCCGTCACCACCGTGCTCATCAGCGTCGTGGCCCTGGCCGTCGTGGCGGTGGGGCTGCGCGCGCACCCGGGTGCGCCGGCGATCGGCTTCGGCCTGCTCATCGGCGGGGGAGTGGCCAACATCCTCGACCGACTGGCCGCGAGTCCCCACCGGGTCACCGACTTCGTGGCGCTCGGCGGATTCCCCGTGTTCAACCTGGCCGACGTGTCGATCACCGCGGGCTTCGTCGTGCTGGTCGTCGCGGCCCTGCGCGGCGAGGTGCTGACGACGCGATGAGCGACGCGCCCGATCCCTTCGACGGCGAGGTGCTCGACGTCGTGGTGCCGTCCGGGCTCGCCGGGGTGCGCGTGGACCGCGCGCTGTCGATGCTCACCGGCCTGGCCCGCGCGCAGACCCACGAGGTCCTGCTCGCGGGCGCGGTCACCCTCGACGGGCGCGCCGTCACCAAGCCCGCCCACCTCGTCCGCGAGGGCCAACGTCTCACCGCGGTGCTTCCCGCGGTCCCGGACCTCGAGGTCCGGGCCGATCCCGGCGTCAACGTCGCGGTGGTTCTCGAGGATCACGACTTCGTGGTGGTCGACAAGGCCCCGGGCGTCGTGATTCACCCCGGCGCGGGCCAGCGCGACGCGACGCTGGTGGCGGGCTTGCTCGCGCGCTACCCCGAGATCGCCGAGATCGCGCGCGGGGGCCGCGGCGACCCGTGGCGCCCCGGCGTCGTGCACCGGCTCGACAAGGGCACGTCGGGATTGCTCGTCGTGGCGCGCACGCCCGAGGGCTACGACGCGCTCAGCGCGCAGATGGCCGAGCGCCGCGTCGCGCGGACCTACCTCGCCTTGGTCGAGGGCCACGTCGCCGAGGAGCGCGGCGTGGTCGACGCGCCCATCGGCCGCTCGCCCGCGACGCCGACGCTCATGGCGGTGCGCGCCGACGGGCGCCCGGCACGTACGGGCTACGAGGTGCTCGCCCGGGTGGGACCGCCGGCGCTGAGCCTCCTGCGCCTCACGCTCGAGACCGGCCGGACCCACCAGATCAGGGTCCACCTCGCCGCCATCGGGCACCCCGTGGTCAACGACCCGCGCTACGGGCACCGGCGCGAGGAGCGCCTGGCGAGCGAGCGCGTCTTCCTGCACGCGGCGGCCCTGGGCTTCGCGCACCCGCGCACCGGCGAGCGCGTCGAGGTCACGTCACCGTTACCGGCGGACCTGGCCGCGCTGGTGCCCGACGGGGTGGAGTACTAGACGGTCTGGTGCGCGGCGATCACCGCGGAGTCGTCGCGCAGGAGTTCCAGCGCCTCCTCCTCGGCGCGGCGCACGCGGCGCACGCCGATGTCCATCTTGGTGGCGGTCGCCTGGAGCGACAGCGGCGTCGCGCCGTCGAGGCCGAAGCGATGCACGATCACCTCGCGCTGGAGCTCGCTCAACTGCTCGAGCGCGCCACGCAGCTGCTCGTCCATCATGGCCTGCTCGACCTCGCCGACCCAGTCGTGCTCGCTCGGCGCGACGAGGTCGCCCAGCGTGGTCGCCGAGTCCGAGGACGCGGGCTGGTCGAGGCTGGCCGTGACGCCGGCCAGACCGCGCAGCGAGTCGCGCACCTCCTTGGACATGCCGGTGGCCTCGGTGAGCTCGTCGTCGGTGGGCGCGCGCCCGAACAGCGAGGTCAACTCGCCGCTCGTGGCCTCGAGGCGCTGGAGCTGCTCGCCGACCTCGAGCGGGATGCGGATCGTGCGCCCGTGCTGTTGGACGGCGCGCTGAAGCGACTGGCGGATCCACCAGGTGGCGTAGGTCGAGAACTTGAACCCGCGCTCCCAGTCGAACTTCTCGACGGCGCGCAGCAGGCCGAAGGTCCCCTCCTGGACGAGGTCGATCATCTCGACGCCGCGATCCTGGTAGCGCCGGGCCCAGTGCAGGACCAGGCGCAGGTTGGCCGCGACCATCTGCTTCTTGGCTTCCTCGTCGCCGGCCGTGACCCTCTTGGCGAGCTCGACCTGCTCGTCGTAGTTGGGCATCGGGTAGCGGTCCAGGTCCCGCATCAGCAGGCCTAACAGGTCATTGGTGTTGACCGATGAACGGTGGGGGGCGGTGCTCATCTATCTCTCCTCGTCACGAACTCCGTCGTCGCCCCGGGAGGCCCGGAATTTCTCCTACCAGCGCATCACTAATTTACCACGTGATACTTGCCGACGCAAGGTTCCTCGGTGGTACGCGAATCAGGCGCTGTGGGTTCGTTTGACCGGGGTTCCGCCTCGGGCCTGGACCACCATGTCGGCCAGGGTGTAGCTGGCCAGGTGCTCGCGCATGTGGTTGCCGACGTCGGCCCACACCCCCAGCAGGACGCACTGGCCCTCGTGGTCGCAGGCGCCGTCCTGGTGCGGCTCGCCGAAGTCGCCCGCGACGATCGGCCCGTCCACCGCGGCCACGACCTCGGCGAGGGTCACCGTCTCGGGCGCGCGCGCGAGCACGTACCCGCCGCCCACGCCGCGCTTGGAGCGAACCAGGCCGACGCCCTTGAGGCTGAGCAGGATCTGCTCGAGGTAGGGCTGGGGCAACCCGGTGCGCTCGGCCAGGTCGCGCACCGAGACCGGCGCGGCGAGGTCCGCGCGCAGCGCCAGGCTGAGCAGCGCCCGGCTGGCGTAGTCACCGCGCGTGGACACCCTCACGGCGTCAGTCTAGGTACGCCGCGCGCACCGCCCGAGTAGTGCACGAGCGCGGCGCCGGGTCTGGCACACTGCGTAGGTGGAAGATGAGAGCGACAACGTGGCGGTCGGTCCCGACGAGGTCCTGGCCCCTGGCCAGGGCGAGGAGCCCGCGCCCGAGGAGAACAGCGACTTCATCTCTCAGCCGGCCAAGGTCATGCGCATCGGCTCGATGGTCAAGACCCTGCTCGACGAGGCGCGCTCGGCCCCGCTCGACGAGGCCGGCCGGGTGCGACTGCGCGAGATCTACCAGACGTCGATCCACGAGCTCTCCGGCGCCCTGTCGCCCGACCTCGGCGGCGAGTTGAGCCGCATGGTGCTGCCGTTCTCGTCCGACGTGCCCTCGGAGTCCGAGCTGCGCGTGGCCCAGGCCCAGCTGGTCGGCTGGCTCGAGGGGTTGTTCCACGGCATCCAGGCGTCGCTCTTCGCCCAGCAGGCCGCCGCGGCGGCCCAGCTCGAGAAGATGCGCGACCGCTCGCTCAACCCCGGCGCCACCGAGCCCCGCTCGGGCACCTACCTCTAGGTCGTGCACGAAGCGCGTGACGGGGGGGCTCTAGCCTCGCGGCGGCTCGCGATCCGCACGAGCGAAAGGCCGCCGCGACATGGCTGAGGAGTTCGTCCACCTCCACAACCACACCGAGTACTCCATGCTCGACGGGGCGGCGCGCGTCGAGGAGCTCGTGGTGGCCGCCAAGCTCGACGGTCAGCGCGCGCTGGGCATCACCGATCACGGCAACCTCTACGGGGTCATCGACTTCTACGACACGTGCCGGGCCCACGACGTGACGCCGGTGCTCGGCCTCGAGGCCTACATGTCGGCCACCTCGCGCTTCGACCGGCCCGCGCGGCGCGGCAAGATCGACGACACCGGCGGCGAGACCGAGGGCGGCGCGAAGCTCTACCACCACCTGACCCTGCTCGCGGTGTCGGACCTGGGATACCGGCACCTGCGCGAGCTCTCCTCGATGGCCTTCCTCGAGGGCTACTACTACAAGCCCCGCGTGGACTGGGAGCTGCTGGAGCGCTACGCGCCCGGGCTGATCGCGACCTCGGGCTGCCTGGGCGGGGTCGTGCTCCAGGCCCTGCTGCGTGACGACGCTGCCCAGGCGCGCGAGCTGGCCGGTCGCCTCCAGTCGATCTTCGGCGCGGAGAACTTCTTCATCGAGCTCCAGGACCACGGCCTGGTCGAGCAGGCGCGCACCAACCCCCAGCTGATCGCGCTGGCCAAGGACCTCGGCGCGCCGCTGCTGGCGACCAATGACCTGCACTACGTGCACCACGGCGACGCCGAGATGCACGACGCACTGCTGTGCGTGGGCACCGGGTCGTTGGTCGCGGACCCCGACCGCTTCCGCTTCCACTCCGATCAGCACTACCTCAAGTCCTCGGCCGAGATGCGCCACCTGTTTCGCGAGGTTCCCGAGGCGTGCGACAACACGCTGGCCGTGGCCGAGCGCGCCCAGGTCACCATCGAGTTCGACAACGACGCGCTGCCCGAGTTCGTCCTGCCCGCCGGGTTCTCGGACGCCTCGCACAAGGAGGGCGCGAACCGCTACCTGCGCGAGCTGACCTACCGGGGCGCGAACGAGTGCTACGGCGCGGTGAGCGCGGAGGTGCGCGCACGCCTCGACTACGAGCTGGGCGTCATCGCCGACATGGGATTCGCCGACTACTTCCTGGTCGTGTGGGACCTGATCCGCCACGCGCGCGAGCACGGCATCCGCGTAGGCCCGGGCCGCGGCTCGGCGGCGGGGTGCTGCGTGGCCTACTGCCTGCGCATCGTGGACCTCGACCCGATCCGCTACGGGCTCATCTTCGAGCGCTTCCTCAACCCGGGTCGGCGCCAGATGCCCGACATCGACATGGACTTCGACGAGCGCTACCGCGGCGACGTGATCCGCTACGCCGCCGAGCGCTACGGGTCCGACCACGTGGCCCAGATCGTGACGTTCTCGACCATCAAGGCGCGCGCCGCGGTGCGCGACGCCGCCCGCGTCCTCGGGTACCCGCCGGGGCTGGGCGACAAGATCGCCAAGGCCATGCCGCCGCTGGTGATGGGCCAGGACCTGCCGCTGCGCGCGTGCTTCACGCGCCTGCCCGGCTACGAGGCGCGCTACGCCGAGGCCACCGAGCTGCGCTCGCTCTACCAGTCCGACCCCGAGGTCGCCCACGTGGTCGACGTGGCCAAGGGCTTCGTCGACAAGCGCCGCCAGGACGGCATCCACGCCGCGGCGGTCGTGATCACCAAGGAGCCGATGCTCGAGTACGTGCCCGTCCAGCGCAAGTCCTCGCCCAACGGCTCGGGCGAGGACGCCCCCATCGTCACCCAGTACGAGGCGTCGGCGATCGAGAAGCTGGGCCTGCTCAAGATGGACATCCTGGGGCTGCGCAACCTGGCCATCATCGAGCGGACCCTCGAGCACGTGCGCCGGCGCCACGGCGTCGAGCTCGACATCGACCGCGTGCCCCTCGACGACCCCAAGGTCTTCGAGATGCTGCGCCTGGGCAACTCGATCGGGATCTTCCAGCTCGAGGGCGACAAGATGCGCCAGCTCATGCGCCGCCTCGCGCCCACCTCGTTCGACGACATCGCGGCGCTGAACGCGCTGTACCGGCCCGGCCCCCTAAGCGAGGGTGTCCACAACGACTACGCCGACCGCAAGAACCTGCGCCAGGCGGTGTCCTATGACCACCCCGCCCTAGAGGAGATCCTCGGCGAGACCTACGGGCTGATGATCTACCAAGAGGACATCATGCGCGTGGCCACGAAGGTCGCCGGCTTCTCCATGACTGAGGCGGACGACCTGCGAAAGGCGTGCAGCAAGAAGATCCGCGAGATGATTCAGGCCCAGCGCGCGAAGTTCGTCGCGGGCGCCGAGCGTGAGGGCTACGGCCGCGCGCTGGGCGAGGCGATCTTCAACAAGATCGAGCCCTTCGCCGACTACGCCTTCAACAAGAGCCACGCCTACGGCTACGCGTTCCTCGGGTACCAGAACGCCTGGCTCAAGGCGAACTACCCGGTGGAGTACATGGCGGCGCTGCTCACGTCGTTCCGCGAGGACAAGGACAAGACCGCGGTCTACCTCAACGAGGCGCGACAGATGGGCATCACGGTCGCGGTCCCCGACGTCAACGAGTCCTTCGCCGACTACGCGCCGAGCGCGACCGCCGACGCGACGATCCTGTTCGGGATGGCGGCGGTGCGCAACGTCGGCGAGGCGCTGGTCGATCGCATCGTGGCCGAGCGCGACGCGCGCGGCCCCTTCGCCACGGTGTACGACTTCGTTCGCCGCGTCGACCCGATCGTGCTCAACCGGCGCTCCATGGAGTCACTGATCAAGGCCGGCGCCTTCGACTCGCTGGGCGTGGCCCGCCTGGCCCTCCTGCTCAAGTTCGAAGAGATCGTCGACGTCACGCTCAGCCGGCGCAAGGACCTCTCGATGGGGATCTCGACGCTCTTCTCCTCCTTGGGCGAGGCGGGCCACGACGACTGGGAGGGCACCGAGGTGCCCCTGGGCGACGTGGAGTTCGACCCGGGCGTCAAGCTCGAGTTCGAGCGCGAGATGCTGGGCACCTACATCTCGGACCACCCGCTCTACAAGGTGGAGACGGCCCTGCGCGCGCGCACCGACGGGACCATCGGCGAGGTCATGGAGCGCGCCGAGGAGCTCGTGGGCTCGGGTCGCGCGGTCACCGTGGGCGGGATCCTGACCGAGGTCCAGGTGAGGACGACCAAGGCGGGCCAGCCCTACGCGCGCGTCGTGCTCGAGGACCTGGGGGGCTCGACCGAGATCATCTTCTCGGCGCGGACCTTCGCCGCGTGCAGCGGGTACCTGGCCAAGGACAACGTCGTGCTGGTCAAGGGCCGCCTCGACCACCGCGACGAGGAGGTGCGCTTCAGCGCGATGGACGTGTCGGTGCTGCGCGCCGACCCCGGCGCCGAGGAGCTGCGCCTGTCGCTGGGGCCCGAGGACCTGACCCAGAGCTCGATCGCCGCGCTGCGCGAGATACTGGCGCGCTATCCGGGCACCTCGCCGGTCATCGTGGAGGCCGCGTCGGGCAAGACCTACAAGCTCGGCCCCGCCTTCAACGTCAACATCGCGGGAGTAGTGGGCGATTTGCGCACGGAATTCGGCCGCAACGTCATCAAGGCCTAGGCCGAAACCCGGGTCACAGAAGTCCCGTAGAATGGTCTCCTATGGCCATGACCGTCACCACGAAGGACACCACCGCCCTCAGCGACGCCGAACTAGCGGAGATGGCTGACCTGTGCGTCGACCGTGAACCCAACTTCGACATCGGCTTCCTCTCCAAGCAGCGCGAGGAGTGGGTGCTCGTCACCTACGTGCGTGAGGGCTCCAAGTTGCGCGGCTACTCCTTTGGCACCCTCGAGCGGATCGGCGGCACGCCGTCGCTGCTCGTCGGGTTGCTGCTGGTGGACCGCAACACCAAGTCGGACCAGACGCTGCGCGCGATCCTGCACGACCAGTTCCGCCGGGCCCTGCTCGCCTTCCCGGACGAGGACGTCTTGTTGGGCGCGCGCCTGTGCACCGCCGACGGCTTCCGGGCGTTCGTGGGGCTCGAGGACGTGGTACCGCGACGCGGGTACCGACCCACCGGCGAGGACCGGGCGTGGGGCCGGCGCCTCGCCAAGCGATTCGGTTCGGAGAAGGCCATCGACGACAAGACCTTCGTTATGACCGTCTCGCCCGGGCCGGTGGGCGGGCTCGACTACGTGGCCGCCAAGGCCGTGCTGCCCGAGGGCGCCGAGGAGCTCTTCGCCGACGTCCAGTGTGACAGGGGCGAGCGCCTGGTCGTCTTCGGCTGGGCCATGGCCGAGTCGCTGGCGTCGGGCAAGCTGCCGCGCTAGCTCAGCTGCGCGGCAGCAGTCCGGTGCAGCTCTTGTAGCAGTGCCCGTCGATGGGCGCCGACAGGGTGGTCAGCACGTAGGTCGGGCGAAAGCCCAGCGCCGTCGCCAGGTCCTTGCCGGCCAGCGAGGTGCGTCGCGTGGCCTCCATCGTGCGCACGGCGTACGCGTCCTCGCAGACCAGCCAGACGTCGTCGCCGAACCAGCCGAAGCGCACCCAGGTGGAGCCGTCGTCGCTGCGGCGCAGCAGCTGGGGCCCGCGGTCGGCGGCGATGAGCGCGACGCTGGGGCGTTCCCCGCGGAACTCCCAGTAGGGCGCGCTCGGTCCGCGGAACCCGAAGAGCGGGCCGTCGGGCGGCGTCGAGACCCGCTCGAGCCACTCGCGCACTCGGCGTCCCCGGTAGGTGCCGAGCCGGCGCGGGAGGTCGACCACGGTGACCGCCTCGGGCTGGGCGAGGTCGTCGCGCTCGAGGTCCTCGGCGAGCTGGCCCTCGACCACGTCGAAGGCGGCGAGGTCGGTCTCGAAGTTCTCGGGCCACGGCACCCGCCAGCGCACGATGGTCTGGGAGGCGAGGTCGACCACGGTGGTGGACTCGCGCGTCGAGCCGAGGACCAGGCCGAACATCTCGGACCCGGGCGTCAGGTCGACCGTCGCACGCGCGGGGGTGCGCTCCACCAGGCGCTTGATCGCCCGGGCGGCGGGGTCGCGCCAGAGGGGTGACATCAGGCGCGGTCGGACAGCTGGGCGTCGAACGTCGCCGCGCTCGACGTCGGGAGAGCGCAGACCCCGTCGCGACACAGGTAGAGGTATCCGGCCTGTCGGTCGGCCAGCAGCGGCGAGGAGCCGGTGCCGGTGACGAGGACGGTGCGCGGCATCGTCTTCGATCGTACGTGGTCGCGCAGCGGACCCGGCGCGCCCGGCACGACCACCTCGACGCCCTCGAGCGCGTACCCCGCGGCGTCGACGAGCGCGGGCACCGCGCTCACGTGGTCCGTCACCAGCGGCGCGGCGAGACGGACCAGGCGTCGCGCGACGGCCAGCGTGTCGGCGTCGCCGCCGATCAGGGCGAGGCGCGCCAGCGCCCGCGCCGCGACCGCGTAGGCCGACGGCGTCGCCCCGTCGAAGGCCTCCTTGGGCCGCACGGCGAGGTCGGTGACCAGCGAGCTCGGGGTGACCAGACCCGCCCCGACGTCGGGCTCGCGCGCGGTCGGTCGCTCGCCGTCCCAGTGGTGCGCGACGAGGTCGATGGCCACGTCGCGCGCCAGGGCGCACCACCGGTCCTCGCCGGTGACCTCGAAGGCGTCGACCAGGGCGTCGATCAGCCACGCGAGGTCGTGGGCCGTGGCCCGCGCGCCGGGCCGCTCCGTGCGCCACCACCCCTCGGGCGCGCGGTGCGTGGACGCGAGTGAGTCCAACAGGACCAGGCCGCGCGCCTCGTAGTGAGGGTCGCGGCTGGCCAGCAGGGCGCCGGCGAACATCGCGTTCCACTCCAGGACCACCTTCTCGTCGCGGCCGGGCGCCGGGCGCCCGGCGCGCTGGTCACGCAGGGCGGCGAGCGCCGGGGCCAGCGCCGGCGGGGTGACGAACGGCTCGCCCGCCCCCAGGCGCGGCACGCCTCGTCCCTCGAGGCCGCCGGGCTCGTCGAGGCGCCACCGGGCCAGCGCCGCGGCGAGGTCGCCCCCGCGCCCGGATCGGTCCAGCGCCGCGCGCAGCTCGTCGACGGTCCAGGTGACGTGGCTGCCCTCGACCCCGCCGGCGTCGGCGTCGAGGGAGGCGGCGTACCCGTCCTCGACGCGAAGCTCGCCCAGGACGAAGTCGAGGGTTCCGGTGGCCACGTCGCGCCACTCGGTGCCCCCGGCGCGAGACCGGTCGGCCTCGAAGTAGAGGCGCGCAAGCAGGGCCTGGTCGTAGAGCATCTTCTCGAAGTGCGGCACGTGCCACTCGGCGTCGACGCTGTAGCGCGCGAAGCCCCCGGCGACGTGGTCGTAGAGTCCGCCGCGGGCCATCGCGTCGAGCGTCGTGGTCACCGCGGCGCGCGCGGCGTCGTCGTCGAACTCGAGCAGAGCGCGCACGAAGTCGGCCCGGGGGAACTTCGGCGCCGGACCGAACCCCCCGAGGGGGTCGGCGCGCGCGACCAGCTCGTCGCGCAGCGCGCGCCGCGCCGCCGCGAGGTCCAGCGCGCGCGTGGCCGGCGCGAGGTGGTCGACGACGGCGACCTCGCGCGCCAGCGCCGAGCGCAGCTCGTCGGCCTGGGCGAGGACCTCGGCGCGGCGCGTGGCCCACGCGTCGGCCAGCGCGGCGAGCAGGCGCGGGAAGCCCACCCGGCCCGGCTGGTCCACGGGTCCGAAGTACGTGCCGGCGTAGAAGGGGTCCGCGTCGGGCGTGAGAAAGACCGACATCGGCCAGCCCCCGTGGCCGGTCATCAACTGGGTGGCGGCCATGTAGGCGGCGTCGACGTCGGGACGCTCTTCGCGGTCGACCTTGATCGCGACGAACGACTCGTTGAGCAGGGCCGCGATCGCGGCGTCCTCGAAGCACTCGTGGGCCATGACGTGGCACCAGTGGCAGGCGGCGTAGCCAACCGACAGGAAGACCGGGCGGTCACGCTCGCGGGCGGAGTCGAAGGCGTCGGGCCCCCAGGCCCACCAGTCGACGGGGTTGTCGACGTGCTGGGCGAGGTAGGCCGAGCTCAGGTCGGCGACGTCGCGCAAGCGCGCCACGCTAGGCCCCCCGGTCGACGAGGTGGGCGGCGCTCACGATGGGCATCGTAGGTGCGCCGCGCCGGCGTCTCGCGGCGTCAGTCCCGCGCGACGGTGATAATGGGCGCCGTGGAACCCACCTACCCGTTGGTCACGGCGCGGCTCACGCTGCGCCCCCTCGTCGCCGGCGACCTGAGCGACCACCACCGTCTCTTCTCGGACCCCGAGGTCGTGCGCTACCTCTACGACGGGCCGATGGACGTGGCGCAGGCCCGCGCGCACCTCGAGCGCCGGTTCTACACGGGTCTGCCCGGCGAGGGCCGGTGGATGAACCTCGCCGTGGAGGCCGACGGCGTGTTCGTCGGCGAGGTCGGCCTGACGCTCACCAGCCTCCAGCACCTCCAGTGCGAGATCGGCTACGTGTTCGATCCGCGCTGGCGGGGCCGCGGCTACGCGACCGAGGCCGCGGCCCGCGTGATCGATCTCGCCGTCGACGAGATGGGGGCGCACCGGGTGTCGGGCCAGATGGACGCGCGCAACGACGCCTCCGCGCGCGTGATGGCACGCCTCGGGATGCGCCACGAGGCCCACCTTCGCCAGAACGAGTTCGTCAAGGGCGAGTGGACCGACGAGGTGGTCTACGCGGTGCTGGCCGACGAGTGGCGTCGGCGGCGAGGCTAGGGCGCTCCGCGGTACGTGCCGAAGGACCAGCGATTGCCGTCGGGGTCGGTGAGGGACACCTCGCGCGACCCGTACTCGGTGTCGTGGGGTGGGTGCAGCGTGACCGCCCCGGCGTCGACGGCGCGGCGGTGCAGGTTGTCGACGTCGTCGCACACGACGTAACAGCCGGCCGAGCCGGGCGCGATCGGCCACGAGTCATCGGGGTCGCTGCTCGTCGAGCCGAGCATGACGCCGCCGCCGAGGGGCCAGCGAAGCTCGGCGTGCGCGACGTGGCCGCCCTCTTCGACGACGAAGGTCTCGGTGAAGCCGAAGGCGTCCACCAGGAACCTCATGAGTGACTTCGGGTCGCTCGATCGCAGGGTCGGCCAGACGGTGGGCGGGGGTGTCTCCATGCGCTGAGTGTACGTCGCGCGCAACGAGGGGTGTCCGCGACGATCGCCTCGGCCGGCTCGGTACGCTGTGGCCACCGCGACACTCGGAGACGACGACATGGCCGCACCCCTGCGCTGGGGCATCATCGGGACCGGGGGCATCGCCCACCGGTTCGCCTCCGACCTGCGACTCGTCGAGGACGGTGTGGTCGCGGCGGTCGGGTCGAGGACCCTCGAGGGGGCGGACGCCTTCGGCGACGAGTTCGAGGTGGCGCGGCGCCACGGATCGTACGAGGAGCTGGTCGCCGACCCCGACGTCGACGCGGTCTACGTCGCCACGCCTCACCCCTTCCACCACGCCAACGCCCGTCTGGCGCTCGAGAACGACAAGCCGGTGCTGGTGGAGAAGGCCTTCACCATGACCGGGGACGAGGCACGGGACCTGGTGGAGTTCGCGCGTTCACGGAGGCTGTTCTTGATGGAGGCGATGTGGACGCGCTTCCTCCCCCACGTCATCGCCGTGCGCGAGATCGTCGCCAGCGGCGAACTGGGCGAGTTGGTGTTGGTCAGCGCCGATCACGGGCAGTGGTTCGAGCGCGACGCCGCGTCGCGGGTCTTCGCGCCCGAGCTGGGCGGCGGCGCGTTGCTAGACCTGGGCGTCTACCCCGTGTCGTTCGCCTCGATGGTGCTCGGGGCGCCCCAGCGCCTCGCGGCGCTGGTTGTTCCCTGCTTCACCGGAGTCGACGGGCAGGTGTCCATGGTCTTCGGCTACGCCAGCGGGGCTCAGGCCCTGTTGACCTGCACGTTGTTGGCGCGCACGGCGACGCGCGTCAGTGTCGTCGGGACGGCGGCGCGCATCGAGATCGACGGCCCCTTCTACGCGCCCACCTCGTTCGCGGTGGTGGCGCGTGACGACACGGTGCGCGAGTACCGCTTCTCGACGCGAGGGCGCGGGCTGCACTACCAGGCCAGCGAGGTGGCTCGCTGCCTGGCGGGCGGTGAACTGGAGAGCCCGTGGATGCCGCTCGACGAGACGATTCAGATCATGGACACGATGGAGAAGGTCCTCGCCCTCTAGCGGGTTTTCGCGAGCTGTCGTGACTGACCAAGGTCGCATTCGCGAAGGCGCGTCGGCACGACTCGCGCAACGGTGCGGGTGACCTAGGGCATGCGGAATCGGGCGCCTCGCCCGCCATTGTGCTGGCGACACCCGGGGCGGTGCCCCCGAGGTTGCGGCCGTCGCCCGTCCCACCCCTAGTGGAGCTGAGCCAGGTCGGTCCGTACGACCTTGCCGTTGGCGGTGCGCGGGATGGCCGCCACGTACCGGATCTCCTTGGGCTTGGCCCAGGGTCCGACACGTTCGGCCGCGAGCTCGCGAATCGCGTCGTCCAACTTCGCACCGTCGCTCACTACCAGCGCCACGACGCGCTCGCCCCACTCCGGGTCGAGCACGCCGGTGACCGCAACGTCGCGTAGGTGGGGTAGGCCCGCGAGCGCCGCTTCGAGGTCCTCGGGCCAGACCTTCTCGCCGCCGGTGGTGATGACGGTGGCGATCCGCCCGCTCACGCGGACCCTCCCTTCGACGACCTCGCCGGCGTCGCCGGTGGGGAACCAGTCGTCGCGACCGTCGGGGCCGACGGCCGTGGGACGGGGCTCGTCGCGATAGCCGCGAAAGAGCGTGGGGGAGCGCACAAGCAGCTCGCCATCGACGTCCACGACCTTGACTCCCGGCAGCGCGACGCCGTCGTAGACCACACCCGAGCCGGTCTCGGTCATGCCCCACGTGGTCACGACGTTGGACGGCAGCTCGGAGGGCATTCGACCTCCACCCAACAGGACCGTGCGGTACCCCGAGAGGTCGTGTCGCGCGAGCTGGGGGCGCACGACGGCGACGTGGGTGGCGCCGCGGCGAGCGCCGCCCTCGAGGTCGTCGGTGTCGCCCCACGTCAGCGTCGCGTCGTCGAGCACCGCCCGCAGCAGGACCGCCAGTCCGCCGACGTGGTTGGCCGGCAGGCACGGGTACCACACGGGCGCCTCGTCGCCGAGAAGGGCTGCCTGGGTCAGGTGCGCGCTGGAGGCCAGTGCGTCCCACGTCAGCTCCGCGGCCTTGGCCGGTCCCGCCGACCCCGAGGTGAGGACGACGGCGCCGACGCCCTCGTCGACCTCTCGCCCCGACCGGATCGCGGTGGCGTCGTCGACGGTGATCACGTCGGTCGCGCCCAGGCGGCCGAGATCCTCCCGGCGGCGCCGCGGCGCCAGGCGCCGGTCGAGGACGCAGAATGCGAGCGAGTGCTCGACGCAGTCGCGCAGCGCCGCTTCGAGGTGCGGCCCGAGGTCGATGTCCAGGGCGTACAAGCGGGGCACGCCGCGAGGATAGGCCGCCCGGTAGTTGGGATCCGCACGCGCCGCACGCGCCGGCGCGAGAACCTGGCCCCACCTTGTTCCCGTTCGTCGGCGGTAGCGTGGTCGGCGTGCCCGACACCGTCATCAGCGGCCCGCCGGTGGACCCCGTCGAGGTGTTTCGCCGCGTGCCACTGCCGGCCTGGGATCGCTCGGGCGACTACGGCGACGTCATCTACGAGGTGGGCGAGGGAATTGCCCGGATCACCATCAACCGGCCCGAGCGCCGCAACGCCTTCCGGCCCCAGACCCTCTTCGAGCTGGCCGACGCCTTCGAGCGCGCCCGCGACGACGTGAGCGTGGGTGCCATCGTCCTGACCGGCGCCGGACCCGACGCGTTTTGCTCCGGGGGAGACCAGAGCATCCGTGGTGACGACGGCTACCTCGGCGACGACGCCGTGGCGCGCGCGGGTGTGGGGCGGCTCAACGTCCTGGATCTCCAGATACAGATCCGGCGCCTGCCCAAGCCCGTCGTCGCCTCGATCGCGGGCTACGCCATCGGCGGCGGACACATCCTGCATCTCGTGTGCGACCTGTCCATTGCGGCGGACAACGCGCGCTTCGGCCAGACCGGACCCCGGGTCGGATCCTTCGACGGCGGGTACGGCTCGTCGCTGCTCGCGCGCACGGTCGGCCTGAAGCGGGCCAAAGAGGTGTGGTTCCTCTGTCGACAGTACGACGCGGCGACGGCGCTGGAGTGGGGACTGGTGAACGCGGTCGTGCCCCTCGACGACCTGGAGCGAGAGACCGTCGCGTGGTGCCGCCAGATGCTCACCCTGTCGCCCATCGCCCTGCGCATGCTCAAGGCGGGCTTCAACGCCGCGGACGACGGCCTCGCGGGAGTCCAGCAGCTGGCGGGGGACGCGACGATGCTCTTCTACATGTCCGAGGAGGGCCAGGAGGGGCGCAACGCCTTCCTCGAGCGCCGCTCGCCGGACTTCTCGAAGTTCCCCAAGCGCCCATGAGCCTCGCGCCGGGGCCGGTGCGCCGATGGGTCGACGGGGCGCGAGTGCGCACGTTGCCCGCGTCGCTGGTGCCGGTGGCGGTGGGTGGCGCGCTCGTGCGACCGGCGACGCTGTCGTGGGGCTCGACGGCGCTCTGCGCGATGGTGGCGCTCTTCTTGCAGATCGGCACCAACTACGCCAACGACTACGCCGACGGAGTGCGCGGTACCGACGAGGTGCGCGTCGGTCCCTTCCGGCTGACGGCGTCGCGGCTCGTCCCGGCGACGCGCGTGCGCGACGCGGCGTGGCTCTGCTTCGCTGCGGCGGCCGCGGCCGGGCTCCTCCTCGCCGCGACGACGTCGTGGTGGCTGGTGCCGGTAGGGGTCACCGCCGTCTCGGCCGGCTGGTTCTATACCGGTGGTCCGCGGCCGTACGGCTACTACGGCTTCGGCGAGCTCTTCGTGATGATCTACTTCGGGTTCGTCGCGACGGTCGGCACGGCCTACGTCCAGCACCTGCGCGTGCCCTCCCCGGCCTGGTGGTTCGCCCTGGCCACGGGGTCGATGGCGTGCGCGCTGCTCGAGGCCAACAACCTGCGCGACATCGAGGGCGACCGCGGCGCGGGCAAGCGCACGCTGGCCGCGCGCCTCGGTCGCGAGCGAGGCTCCTGGCTCTACGCGGTCTGCGTCGCCGGCGCGGCCCTGGGCGTGGCCCTGGGCGGTGAGCCGCTCGTCGGCCTAGTGGTCGTCGCGGCGTACGTGCCGGCACTGCGGTTGGCCTTTTCCCCGCGGTCCGGGCGCGACCTCATCGCCCTGCTGGTCGCTTCCGCGCGAGCCCAGTTGGCCGTCGGCGTACTGCTCGTCGTGGTCTTCTTCGCGACGCGCTAGTCGAGGAACGCACCGAGGCGGCGCGCGACCGGCTCGGGGCGCTCCAAGTGGGCCGCGTGACCGGCGTCGGCGACCAGCGCGACCTCGCCGTGGCTCACGTCGTGCGCGATGGCGCGCGCCTCGGCGACGAACTTCGTGTCGAGCTGGCCGGCGAGCGCCAGCGTCGGCGCGCGCACCGAGCCGAGTCGGGAACCCAGCCACGCCTGGGTCCCCGCGCCGGCGGACCGCAGCGAGGCGGCGAGCCCGCCGGGGTCGGCGCTGCGCGATGCTCGCTCGTAGGGATCATCGGGCAACGTGGCGAAGAGGGGCTGGGCCAACCATTCGTCGAGGAACGAGTTGGTGCCGATCTCGAGCAGATGCTCAGCCAGGTCCTCGTCGCGGCGCCGGCGCGCGGCGCGCTCGACCTCGTCCTCGATGCCGCGCGAGGCGCTGAGGACGACGAGACGCGCGACGAGCGTGGGGTGCCGCAGGGCGACGTGCAGGGCTACCCGTCCGCCGAGCGAGTACCCGCCCACGTCGACCGGCTCGTCGGGCAGGGCCTCGGCGATCATGTCCGACGTCTCGTCGAGCGACGCACGCAGCCCGTGCGCCTCGCCGTGCCCGGGCAGGTCGATTGTCCACAGTTCGAGGGTCTCTGCCAGAATGGACCGAAATCGATGGGCGGAGTCGCGGGTCTGCGTGAATCCGTGCAGCCACACGAACGGGCGTCCCGCGCCGTGGCGCGAGACGCGAAGGAGTGACATTGCCTGAGAGCGTACCGAGCCCGAGCGTCACGCAGTCGACGATGGCCGCCACGCTCTTCGACGAATGGGTGCGTTCGGGCTTGCACGACGTGGTCATTTGCCCGGGATCTCGATCGACGCCGCTGACGTTGGCCGCCGCGCGCTCTCCCGGGGTGGTGACGCACGTGCGCCTCGATGAGCGCAGCGCGGCCTTCTTCGCGCTGGGACGCGCGCTCGCGACGTCGTGCCCGGTGGTCGTGGTCGTCACGAGCGGGACCGCGGCCGCCGAGCTGCACGCCGCGGTGGCCGAAGCCGACCTCGCAATGGTGCCGCTGATCGTCGTGACGGCTGATCGCCCGCCGGAGCTGCACGGGGTCGGCGCCGCCCAGACGATCGACCAGCGGCACCTCTACGGATCGATGGTCCGTCGATTCGAAGAGCCCGCCGTGTCCCGGCCGGAGGCTCGGGCGACCTGGCGGCCACTGGCCTCACGACTCTGGAACGCGGCGGCTGGTTTGACTGGTTCACCCGGACCGGTGCACCTCAACCTGGCGTTCGTCGAGCCGTTGGTGGCCGAACCTGCGCCACTGCCGGCGCCACGGGCCGACGGCGCGCCTTGGCACCACGTCGTTCCTGGTGCCCGCGACAGCGCCGAACTTGACGTCAAGGGCCGGCGCGTGCTGGCCGTCGTGGGCGCCGGCGTCGGCCCGGCCGTGGTGGACTCGTGCGGCGCGCTCGACTGGGCCGTGGTGGGTGACGCGACCGCCCAGGGTGCAACTCCCTACGCCGATCCGCTGCTGCGCGACGACGACTTCGCCGACGAGATGCGGCCCGATCTGGTCGTGCGCCTGGGGGGGCTACCCGCCTCGCGGGTCCTCGGAGAGCGCCTCCGGTCGTGGGGCGCCCCGGTGGTCGCTCTGACCGGCGCCGGACCGGTCGCCGACCCGGATGCCATCGTGGGACTCACCCGAGGGGGCTTGCCCGACCCGACACGTGACGCCTCTCGCGGCGACGGCGCGTACGCGCGCGCGTGGCGAGCGGCGGCGGCGCGTGTCGGCGACTGGCTCGAGACCATCGACGCCGCTTCGCGCGCGCTGAGCGAGCCCACCGCGGCGCGCGCGGTCGTGGGCGCCAGTGCCCGCCATGGCGTGCCGCTCGTGATCGGCTCGTCAATGCCGGTGCGCGACGTCGAGTGGTGGGCGCCCGAGCGCCAGGCACCCACCTACGCCAATCGCGGCGCCAACGGGATTGACGGCGTCGTCTCGACCGTGCTCGGAGTCGCCGCGGGTGCTTGCGCCCTGGGCCTCGTGGGTGACCTCACCATGCTGCACGACGTCTCGGGTTTGGTCGACGGCCTGGGAACGGCGGGCGGGACCTGCGTCCTCGTCGTGATCGACAATCACGGTGGCGGCATCTTCTCGTTCCTACCCCAGGCGACGTCGCTGCGTCCGGAGGAGTTCGAGCGGCTCTTCGCCACGCCCAGCGGCCACGACCTCGTGGAGGTGGCGCGGGGCCTCGGCCTCGCGGCGGTGCGCGTGCGCGACCGTGGGGCCCTGTGCGCGGCGATCGATGAAGGACTCGCCGTGTCGGGCGTCACCGTGGTCGTCGCAGACGTCGTGACGCGCGACGAGAACGTGCGGCACCACGACACGCTCGTCGGAGAGCTTCGCTCGCAGTGGCGGGCACCGCGTACGTGATCGCGTCCCTTCCCGGTTCGCTGATCGCCGCGCTGCCGTTGGCCTTTGCCGCGGGATTCGTCTCGTTCGTGTCGCCCTGCGTGCTGCCCCTCCTCCCGGGCTACATGGCGTTCCTCAGCGGCGCGTCCGGTCACCTGGAGGGACGATCGGGCCGCGGGCGCGCGGTCGTGGGCTCGCTGGCCTTCGTGCTCGGCTTCTCCGTGGTCTTCGTCAGTTTCGGTGCCCTCTTCGGCGGCCTGGGCAGCTCCTTGCGCACCCACCAGCGGCCGCTCGAGATCGTCTTCGGCATCGTGACCGTGGCCCTGGGACTCTTCTTCGCCGGGTGGTGGCCGTCGCGGTGGCTCCAGCGCGAGCGGCGGGTCCATCATCTGCCGCGCGCGTCGGTGCTGGGCGCGGCCGCGCTCGGCTTCACCTTCGCGCTGGGTTGGACCCCGTGCATCGGCCCGACCCTGGCGGCGATCCTGGGCCTCGCCGCGTCCTCGTCGGGTGCCACCGAGCTTCGCGGCTCGTTGCTGGCCTTCGTCTACTGCCTCGGGCTGGGCGTGCCCTTCGTGGTCGCGGCGATGGCGACCGAGTGGATGTCCGTGGTTTCGGCGTGGTTGCGGCGCCACTCGCGCGCGCTCGGTCGCGTCGGCGGCACGCTGCTTGTGGCGATCGGACTGGCGGAGGCGACGGGGGAGTGGCACACGTTCGTGCTCTGGCTCCAGGTCCACGTGCCGGCCGGCTCCACCTTCTTGTGATCGGGGCGACCCGTAGACTGAGCCGATGAATCTGCGCGAGGATTGGCTCTTTCGCGGCCTGGTGTACCAGTCCACCGACCCCGAGCTCCTCGCGCGCCTCTCGGCCGGTGGCGTCACCGCGTACATCGGGTTCGACCCGACGGCGTCGTCGCTGCACCTGGGCCACCTCCTGCAGCTGTGCAACCTCAAGCGCCTCCAGCTCGCCGGCAATCGGCCGATCGTCCTGGCCGGCGGCGGCACCGGGCTCATCGGCGATCCGAGCTTCAAGGACACCGAGCGGCCCCTGCTCACGCTCGACGAGCTCGCCTACAACGTCGGCCGGATCGCCGGCCAACTCGAAGCCCTGCTCGACTTCTCCGCCGCCGCCGGGGCCTCCAGGGCCCTGTTGCTCAACAACGCCGACTGGCTAACGACCGCCCCCCTCACCGAGTTCCTGCGCGACGTGGGAAAGCACTTCACGGTCAACCAGATGGTGGCGAAGGAGTCCGTGCGCAACCGCCTCGAGCGCGATGACGTCGGCCTCTCGTTCACCGAGTTCTCCTACCCCTTGCTGCAGGCCTACGACTTCCTACGGCTCAACCGCGACCACGGATGCACCCTCCAGCTCGGAGGCTCGGACCAGTGGGGCAACATCACCGCCGGCGCCGAGTTCGTGCGCAAGGTGACCCGCGGCCCGGCCGACGGACTGACCTCGCCGCTGCTGCTGCGCGCTGACGGTCGCAAGTTCGGCAAGACCGAGGGGGGCAACGAGAACGTGTGGCTCGACCCCGCGCTGACCGCGCCCTTTGCCATGTACCAGTTCCTGCTCAACAGCGACGACGAGATCACGCCGAAGCTGCTTCGCTTCTTCACCTTTCTCGACCACGCGGAGATCCTCGGCCTGGACGAGGCCGTGAGCGCCGAGCCCCAGGAGCGCCTCGCCCAGCGCACGTTGGCCCGCGCGGTGGTGACCCTGGTGCACGGCGAGGACTCCGCACGCAAGGCTGAGCGCGCGGGCGAGGCCCTCTTCAGCGACGACATCGCTGAGCTGGACGAATCGACGCTGCTCGCGGTGGTGGCCGACGCGCCCTCGTCGAGTCTGTCGCGCGAAGAGCTGGCCACGGGACTCGACCCGGTGGATCTGCTGGTGCGCGTGGCGCTGGCGTCGTCGAAGACCGAGGCGCGCCGCTTCATTGACCAGGGCGGGGTGTACGTGAACAATCAGCGGGTCGAGCCGGGCGCGACCCTGGACCTCTCGCGGGTCCTGCACGACCGGTACCTGGTCGTGCGCCGCGGCCGGCGCCAGCTTCACCTCGTGGTCGTCGCGTGACGCGACGCCTGGCGGCGTTGCTCCTGGCGGGCCTGGCGTTGAGCGCGTGCGGGTCACAGAGTCCCGCCGCGGCACTGCGCTCGTGGGTCACCCAGAGCGCGTTCGCGACCGCCGTGACGACGCTGCGCACCGACGCGAGTCACGCGTTGACCGCGCTGGGCGACCCGGCCACCGCGCCCAATGAGCTGCACACCGTCTGCGGGGTGCTGAACTTCGACGCCCAGGCCGCCAACTCGTCGCTGCCGACGCCCGACGCCCAGGCCACCGCATTGCTCGGTCGCGCCTACGGCGAGTTCGGCGCCGCCACGTCGCTGTGCTACGGCGCGGCTCACGACGCCGCGAAGAGGGCGCGCGCTGAGGCCGAGCTGCGCGGAGCCGCCGCCATCCTCGCTGAGGCGCGCGCCCGACTCGGCGCGGCCTCTTAGGCGCCAAGGGGCCGCAGGTCGATCTCGAGGCGCAGCACTCCGTGGTCGAGGGTGGCCACCGCGTCGCCGATCATCGCGTAGTCCTGGAAGTCGATCTTGGCCGCCTCGAGGAACCGCAGGCGGTCGGGCCCCTCCACCGGGGGGAGGCCGCGACGCTTGACGGCCTCGGCGCGCTCGCGGAAGCGCAGGATCATGTCGTTGGGGTCGAAGGCTTCGCTCACACGGCGATGTTAAGGGTTCGCTGCGAGGACCGAGTTGGTATCATTGACTGTCGACGTGGTGTGACCGCGCCGGGCCGCCGCCCTTCGAGGCCCGCGGCCAGTGAGGAGTTGACGTGAAGAAGGGCCGCCACCGCCGATTTGTCGAAGCTCGCGAACTGAAGCGCAACACCGGTCCACGCGCCACCACCTGCGTCGAGTGCGGCGCCGCGCCCGAGGACGTCCACGCCGAGTGGTGCCTGGCCGAGGAGGATCGCTACGACGAGATCCTGGGATCCCTGCCACGCGCGACGTTCACCGAGGAAGACCCCCTCACCGCCGAGAGCTAGCGCCGCCGCACCACCGGGTGGGGTAGCCGAGTCGCGTTCGGCTGGGCGGCCCGCGAGTCGATGTAGGCGAGCACCTTGTTGTACACGCTCCGGCCCACCATGGCGATGAGCTCCTCGGCCATCGAGTCGACCACGCGGGTCTTGGAGGTGAAGGCCTCGGGGGCTTCGGTGCACCACCAGTGGAACTCGTCGCCGCCCGCGCCCCAGTCGCGGCGCTCCCACTGCGAGATGCGGGTGATGACGTGTCCGCTCTCGGTGACGTGGTCGTCACGATGCAGGGGGAGCTGCCAGCAGACGTCAGGCTTGAGCGGAACGTAGCTCTCGTTGTTGTCCGTGGCCAGCACGTGCAGCGCGCATCCGGGCCCGCGGTGGAAGTCCGGCCGATTGAGGAAGATGCAGGCGTCCTGGGTCAGGCGGGTCGTGATCTCCCCGTTGCGCTTCACCTTGGTGGTGCCGTTGGCGCCCTTGGACTTGAACTGCCACTGATCGGCCGTGAGGCGAAGGGCCGCGCGCTCGACGCGGCGTCGTTCCTTCTCGCTGCCCAGGTGCGCCCCGTAGCTACAGCAGCCCTGGGAGAGCTCGGGCGTCGGGCCGGTGAGGACCCCCTGGCACCCGTTGCCGAAGATGCAGTTCCAGTTGCTCTCCAGGAAGGTGACGTCGAACATCCAAGTGCGCTGGCGTTTGGTGTCGTCGAAGCTGAACCACTCGTGCGCGTCAGGGGGAGCGGTGGCCACGGAACGAACTTAGTGCGCGCTCACTGCGCGAACGTCGCCTCTAGACTCACCTCATGACCACGGTCGACGTCTTCGACGTCCTGACAATGACCGACGAGGCGCGCCACGTCGTACGCGAGGCCCTCGACCAGGAGGCCCAGAGCGAGTCGTTGGCGCTCTACGTCGAGGTCACCGGCACGCGCGGCGCGGGCTACACCTACGACCTGTACTTCTCGGACCTCGCCGAGGCGCCGGAAGGTGCCGCCATTGGCCGCGACGGCGGCGTGGACATCGTCGTGCCCGTCGCGAGCGTCGCGCGCCTTCGCGGCAGCCGGTTGGAGTTCGCCGCCCAAGGCGGCGGCGGCCTGGTGCTCGTGAACCCCAACCAGCCCACCCCCGAGGAGTTGAATCCCGGCATCCCCGAGGAGATCCTGGCCCTCGGCGTGGACGGGCCGCTCGGCCAGCGCGCCGTGCGCGTCCTCGACGAGGACGTGAACCCGGCGATCGCGAGCCACGGGGGTCGCGCCGACCTGGTCGCGCTCGATGAGGCGCAGAAGATCGCCTACATCAAGCTCTCGGGTGGCTGCCAGGGTTGCGCGATGAGCCGCATGACGCTGTCGCAGGGCATCGAGACGTCGCTGCGTGACGCGATCGACGAGCTCACGGCAGTCGTGGACGTGACCGACCACGCGTCAGGCGTCAATCCCTTCTACACCAACGAGTCGTAGATTCGCGCGCCCTAGGATTGGGCGATGCTGCGCTTCCTGACCGCGGGCGAAAGCCACGGTCCCTCCCTCAGCGTCATCGTCGAGGGGCTTCCCGCGGGCCTGCCGATCACCGCGGACCAGATCGCCGACCAGCTGGCGCGCCGGCGCCTCGGCTTCGGGCGAGGTCCGCGGATGCGATTTGAGCGCGACGAGCTACGACTCATCGGGGGCGTGCGCCACGGTCGCACCCTGGGCTCGCCGGTGTCGGTGGAGGTGCTCAATTCCGAGTGGCCCAAGTGGGAGCGCGAGATGGCGGCCGCCCCGGGCACTCCCGAGCGGCGCCTGACCGCGCCGCGTCCGGGCCACGCCGACCTGGTGGGCATGCAGAAGTACGCCTTCGACGACGCGCGTGACGTGCTCGAGCGCGCTAGCGCCCGCGAGACCGCGGCGCGCGTGGTCGCCGGGACCCTCGCCCGGAAGCTGCTCGGATACCTGGGGGTCGCGGTCGTGAGCCACGTCGTGCGCGTCGGGACCGTGGCGGTGCCCGACGGCGTACGGCCCGGCCCGGGCGATCTCGACGTGGTCGACGCGAGCGAAGTGCGGTGCTTCGACGCGGCCAGCGAGGCCGCGATGGTGGCGGAGATCAAGGCTGCGGCCAAGGCGGGCGACTCGCTCGGTGGAATCGCCGAGGTCGTGGCCTACGGCGTCCCGGTCGGACTGGGCAGCTACGTCCAGTGGGACCGCAAGCTCGACGGCCTCTTGGCCGGCGCCCTCATGAGCATCCCTGCGGTCAAGGCGGTCGAGATCGGTGAGGGGTTCGCCCAGGCCGCCCAGCGCGGCAGCGTTGCCCACGACGCCATCGCGCTCGACGCATCGCACGGCGCCGGCGGCGGGTTCGCACGCCGCAGTGACCACGCCGGAGGGCTCGAGGGCGGGGTCTCGTCGGGCGCGCCGATCGTGGTGCGCGTCGCCATGAAGCCGCTGGCGACGCTGAACCGACCGGTCCTCGAGACGGTGGACCTGGCGACCGGCGAGCCGACCGTGTCGTTCAAGGAGCGCACGGACGTGACGGCGGTGCCGGCGATGGGCGTGGTTGCCGAGTCGATGGTCGCCCTGACCTTGGCCAACGAGGCGATGCGCAAGTTCGGTGGCGACACGCTCGAGGAGTTCCGTCGCAACCACGACGCGTACATCGCGAACCTCGGATCGACGGCCTCGCGGTCGATCCCCGAGTAGTCGTGGCCCGGCTGGTGCTCGTCGGGCTGCCCGGGGTCGGCAAATCGACCGTGGCGCGCGAGGTCGCACGACGCTGGCGGTGCCGCGCGATCGACACCGATGACCTGGTCGCCGCTCAGGTCGGGCGGCCCGCGGGCACCTACCTGCGCGACGAGGGCGAGGCGGCGTTCCGCGACCGCGAGCTCGCTGCGCTGCGCGACGCGCTGGAATCGGACGCCGTCGTGGCGACCGGCGGGGGAGTGGTCACGACCCCGGAGGCGCGCGAGGCGCTGCGCGCCGCGGTGACGATCTGGCTCGACGGCGCCGACGACGTCATCGTGAGCCGTCTCGATGACGTGGAGCGCCCGCTCCTGGGCGCCGAGCCGGCGACGGCGCTGCGCGAACTGCGGCGCGGACGCGAGGCGTGGTACCGCGAGGTCGCCCGCTCCCGGGTCGACGTCGCGGGAACGCCCGACGACGTGACCGCCCGCGTCCTGGCGGCCGTGTCGCAGGTGACGACGTGAAGGTCCGCGTCGAGCTGGGCGAGCGCTCCTACGAGGTGGCACTGGGCGCGGGCACGCGACACGAGCTCGCCACGCTGATCGCCTCGCGCGCTCCTCGAGCCCGGGCGGCGGCGATCGTGACGACGGCGTCGGTGGCCGCCCAGCCCTGGTTTGACGTGAGGACCGGAGTCGATGAGCATCTCGTCCTCATCCCCGACGGCGAAGGCGCCAAGAATCCGGGAGCGCTCGCCGCCCTGGTCGAGGAGTTGGCGTCGCACGCCCTGTCGCGCGATGACGTGGTCGTCGGCGTGGGCGGCGGGGCGACCACGGACGTCGCCGGCTTCGCCGCCGCCGTGTACCTGCGCGGCGTGGCGGTCGTCCACGTGCCGACGACCGTCGTCGGCCAGGTCGACGCGGCCATCGGTGGCAAGACTGGTGTGAACCTTCGCGCGGGCAAGAACCTGATGGGTGCCTTCCACCAACCGCTCGGGGTCCTCTGTGACACCGACACGTTGGCCACGCTGGCGGAACGCGAGCGACGCGCCGGGCTCGGAGAGGTGGCCAAGTGCTGGCTGCTCGAGGGTCTCGGCGCGACGCAGCTCGCCGAAGCCACACTGGAGCGGATGATTGAGGTCGCGGTGACCTTCAAGGCTCAGCTCGTCGGCGCCGACGAGTTCGAGGCCGGCCGTCGAGCATTGCTCAACTACGGGCACACCTTGGCCCACGCGCTCGAGACGCACTGGTACTCGCGCGACGCGGATCTACTGCGCCACGGCGAGGCCGTCGCCATCGGCGTGGCGTTCGCGGCCCGGCTGGCCCGCGACATGGGACGCGTGGGCGAAGCGACCGTGAACGAGCACGATGCCGTCCTCGACGAGCTGGACCTGCGGCGGTCCGTGCCGCCCGGCACGGACCTCGCCGAGGTCCTCGCCTTGATGTCCCACGACAAGAAGGCTCGCCATGACTTGACCTTCGTGCTGGCCGGGCCGACCGGCTTCGGCGTCGTCTCCGGCGTCGACCCCGCCGTCGTGGCCCGCACGCTCGCGTCGTTCCAAGGAGAGAGATGACCAAGAGGATCTTGCTGTTGTCAGGGCCGAACCTCGACGAGCTCGGGCTGCGCAGCCCAGAGATCTACGGCTCGGCCACCCTCGCCGAGCACGTCGAGCGATTCACGCTCGCCGCGTCCCGGTCCGGGTTCGAAGTCCGCCACGTGCAGTCCAACTTCGAAGGCGACCTCATCGAGGCGGTGCACGCCGCGCGCGGGGAGTGCGTCGCGATCGTCGTGAACGCCGGGGCCCTCTCGCACACGTCGTGGGCGTTGAGCGACGCGCTGGACGATTTCGACGGCGTGAAGGTGGAGGTCCACCTCTCGAATCCCGCGGCGCGGGAGCCGTTCCGCCACACCAGCACGCTCGCGCGGGTGGTCGACGGTTCCATCGCGGGATTCGGCGCGACGAGCTACGACCTCGCCGTCGAGGCCGTGCTCCGCCTCAGCGCCGCGCCGTAGGCGTCAGCGTCGGTTGCCTAGACTGGTCCAGGCTCACACCTCGAAAGGCACGCTGGCTCATGGCCGCCATCTCAACTTCGGACATCAAGAACGGCATCACCTTGAAGGTCGACGACGGCCTGTTCACGGTCATCGAGTTCCAACACGTCAAGCCGGGCAAGGGCGGTGCCTTCGTTCGCACCAAGTTGCGCAACGCCCGAACCGGCGCGGTGATCGAGCGCACCTATCGGGCGGACGAACGGCTTGACCAGGCCATCATCGACAAGCGCGACACGCAGTTCCTCTACCGCGACGGGGACGACTACGTGTTCATGGACTCCTCATCGTTCGAGCAGGTCCCGGTGTCATCCAAGAGCCTGGGCGACGCCGCGAACTTCCTCAAGGAGACTGGCAAGGTCATGCTGATCCTGCACGATGACGAGATCATCGGCGTGGAGCTGCCGGCGTCGGTGGAGCTGACCGTGGCCGACACCGAGCCGGGCGTGCAGGGCGACCGCGTCTCGGGCGCCCGCAAGCCCGCGACCCTGCAGACCGGCTTCGTCGTCCAGGTTCCCCTCTTTATCGGTCCGGGCGAGGTCATCAAAGTCGATACGCGCACCGGCGAGTACATCACGCGGGCGTAGATGAGCGACCTGTCCCATTCCCGGCACCTCGCCCGGGAGCGCGCCCTTCAGCTCTTCTACGAGGCCAGCATCAAGGAGCGCACGGTCGACGAGATCGTCGGCGGCCTGGCGACCGTGCCGGACGACTACACCGTCACGCTGCTGCGCAGCGCGGAGGCCCACGAGCCGCGCGCCCTCGAGCTCATCGGCGAGAACTCCCACGACTGGTCCGTCGAGCGCCTGGCGCTGATCGATCGTTTGGTCATGGTCCTAGCAATCGGTGAGCTGTTGATGCCCGAGCCCCCGCCGGTCGCGGTCGTGCTCGATGAAGCGGTCTCGCTGGCCAAGGAGTACTCCACCGACGCATCGGGCTCCTTTGTCAACGGAGTCCTGGCCGCCTGCGTGGCCCACCTACACTAAGCCCAGCCCAAGCCGAGGAGTCCCCGATGCCCGGTATGAGCTCACACCCCGTGAGCCTCACCAACCCCTTCGTGGTCCAGCTCTTCCACCACGCGCTGTACGTAACGGGTCTCTTCTGGTTTGCTGGCATCGCGACGGCGCTGATCGTCATCGAGGTCATCTCGAAGCGCATCTTGACCTTCAATCTCTCTACGGAGGGCCTGAGCGAACCGCGGGCACGCACGTACCTGCGCTGGGGATTTGGTGCTCTGTGGCTCTTCGACGGGGTACTCCAGTTCCAACCATCGATGCCGTTGGGACTCGGCAGCGCCGTCGTCTACCCGGCGAGCCACGGCACGCCCTCGTGGCTGCACTCCCTCATGACCCACGGCCTGACGCTCTGGTACAGCCACCCGATCGCGTTGGCGGTCGGAGTGGCGTGGCTCCAGGTCGGCCTGGGACTCACTCTCCTGGCGTCCAATGGCACGACCGGACGCGTCGCCGGACTCGTGAGCGTGGGCTGGGCGGGACTCGTCTGGCTCATCGGCAACGGTGCGGGGGGAGTGTTCATCCGGGGCGCGACGATCGTCTTCGGATGGCCGGGTGCGACGCTCTTCTACATGATCGCCGGGGCCTGGCTGGCCCTGCCGGTCGCCGTCTTCACTCGGCGATTCTCCACGGTCACATTGCGCGTACTGGCGCTGGTGCTTCTGGTGGGCGCAATCGTGCAGTCACTGCCGGCGGCGGGCTTCTGGCACGGCGGCAACACCAACGCCCTGACCCAGATGACCACGACGATGTCGGCGGTGCCCCAGCCGCACTGGCTCGCGTGGGTGGTCCGTGAGGCCGGACGCCTCGCGGGCCGCATGGGTGGCGGGTTCAACGCACTGATCCTGATGTGGCTGCTCGTCACCGGTGTGGGTCTCTGGCTGACGCCAGCGCGGCGATGGCACTGGGCCGTGCGCTCTCTCGTGATCGGCTGCGCCGTCTTGTGGGTGGTGGGCGAGGACACGGCCATCTTCGGCGGAGTTGCAACGGACGTGAACTCCCTTCTTCCCCTGGCCCTGCTGGGATGGTGTGCATCGACCCGTCTCGCGGCGACGGCCCCGCGCGAGGTCTCACTGCCCCGCGAGATCGGCAGCGGCTTGGGCGCCGTCGTGGCGACCTTCGCCGTCGCGATGGTGATCTACGCGGTGGGCCTGATGGGCGTAGCCACCGCGTCGGCGACCGAGACCACGATGTTCATCGCCCAGAACGGACCGGTCTCGGCGGCCAGTGTCAGGGCGCCGATCTTTTCGCTGACCGACCAGTATGGCCAGACGTACCGCCTGGGTGAGCACCCTGGGCGTGTGACGGTGGTCAGCTTCCTGGACCCCAGGTGCTGGACAGACTGCCCACTGATTGCGGCCCAGCTCAAGGACGTGCGAGCCCAGGTCGCGCCCAACGCGAAGATCGACCTTGTGGCGATCGCGATCGACCCGTACCACGAACGGCTGCGCGACCTTCGGGTGTTCATCCACGCGCATCAGCTGGCAACAGTGAAGAACTTCTACTACGTCACCGGGCCGCTCAAGAAAATGCAGTCGGTGTGGAACGCCTACGGCATCGGCGTCTCGATGAAGCGCACGGACAAGATGAGCGTGCACTCGGACTTCATGTTCATCGTGTCGGCCCGAGGAAGGATGAAGTGGATCATCCCCGACGACCCGCTGAACTCCTCGTTCGGCACGGCGTCGGCGGTGTCTGAGCTCCGCGGACTCCTCGCGAGCCAGGGCATCCGCTGAGCCCATTCGGCGGGTTACCGATCGGTAGGGTTACCCGCCGGTAGGCGGGGTCGCGTCGTGGCGATGAGCCTCGTCGAGGTAGAGGTTGTAGGACGCGAGGGCGTCCCTCTCATCTTGTGAGGGCGTGGGCAAGGGTCGCGCCTCATCGACGTCGGACCGTAAGAGCTTGCGCCACATGTAGATCGCGTAGGCGCCTAGGATCGGCCACTCGAAGACGTAGGCCCACGAGAGGGTGTTGCCCGAGCGGGCCCGGTCGAGCTCGATGACGAAGGCGCTGACGCACACCGCTTCGGCGACGGCGAGGCCCGCGTGAATACGAAGAACTTTCTCAGGTGGCCCTTTCACAAGTCCACATTCTACGGATGGCCCCGGTTACTCTTCTGTGCAGAATCAACGAATTCGTGGTGGCTAAGGAGACGCGTATGTCCGTGTCACAGAGGCTCGGGACGGTGGTCGTGCTGTTCCTCGTAGCAGTGGGTCTGATTCTTTGGAGTGTCAACTCGTTCCTCACTCCCGGAACCCCAGGCGGCGTGGTCAATTTCACTTCCGGGCACGCGTCGGGCCAGCCCGTCAACCTGACGGTTCAAACCGTCGGGTCGATCGGATTCGGTCCGCACCCAACCTGGGTCTCGTACATGACCAAGGATCCCACGACGGGCAAGTTCATCCATGACAACACGTGGCAGTTGCCCGCGCACACCGTGGTCAACGTGACGGTGTACCAGTACGACAGCGGGAGCCCGTTGCGCAACCAAGAGTGGGGCCAGGTCCAGGGAACGATCGGCAACACGGCTACCCTCAACGGGAAGCCGTACAGCTTCTACAACTCCAACACCGGCAACGGCGTCGGTCACACGTTCGCGATACCCGCCATCGGCGTGAGCGTCCCGCTCGTGGGCGTCAACGGCAGCCTCACGCTGTGCGGCCAGGCGCCGTGCGGCACCAACAACCCGCACAACGTCATCACCTTCAGCTTCCGGACGCCCGGGCCGGGAAGTTATAACTGGCAGTGCTTCGTGCCCTGCGGCCTGGGCTACCTCTACGGGAACGGAGGCCCGATGTCGACGCAGAACTACATGGGTGGCTTCTTGGAGGTTCGGTAATCATGGCGGAGAACAGTTCTCAGAAGAACGGCGACCTGCGCCGCATCACGATCATCTGGTTGATCGTCACGGTCGTGGGCGAGGTCCTCTTTTGGACATTGGTCGCCAAGCACGTGCCACCGGGACGGATGACGGAGACCGCGGCGTCGTCCCAGTCGACGTTCAACATCTTGATGGGCTTCGCCATGCCCGTTCTTTTCGGAGTGTGGGTGTTCATGGCGTACGCCGGTCGGGTGTGGAGTGACAAGAGAAATCCCAACCCCGCGATGGGTGGGGCGATGGCTCGCAACCACCGCGCGACGTCGGTCGCGTGGATCACGATCACGTCGGTGGTCGTGCTCTTCCTGGCCGTCATCGGCACCATCGGGCTCATTCACGACCACGGCTCGGGCGGCGGCGAGGGACCGAACCCGATCTATTCGCCGGCGGGCGCGACCCAGGCCGAGGCCGCGGCGCTCGCCGGGACCGCGACGTGGTCGCCGGGGAGCAACAAGGTGCTGCCGGTCCAGGTGATCGCCCAGCAGTGGAAGTTCACGTATCGCTACCCGACCTTCGGGGGATTCGAAACCTCGCAGCTCATGCTGCCCGCCGATACGACGATTGCGTTCAACGTGACGTCGCTGGACGTCATCCACAGCTTCTGGGCGTATCAACTCGGCGTGAAGGCGGACGCCAATCCCCAGGTCAACAACGTTGCCTTCACCGAGACCAAGAGCCCCGGCAACTTCATGGTGCGCTGCTCGGAGCTGTGCGGGATCTGGCACGGCGCGATGTTCAATAGCGGCAAGGTGGTCTCCCAGTCCGCGTTCATGTCCTGGGCGCAGGGCACCGAGTCAGCGAACACCGCCAACACCGCTGACCTGCCGGCGTTCGCGTGGACCTACGTGCCCGACGCCAACGGGGCTGCGGGCGGGTACTACCTCGACGGAAAGGTGACGCCGTACTCGACGTCGGAACAGTACGGCGCCAAGCAGCCGGCGTCGTGATGAGGGGCGGCGAGATGGCAACGATCTTTGGGACGAACGCGATAGGAACGGAGACTTCGCGATGACGATTAGCGCAGAACGACCGACGCACGAAGACGTGGGGACTCCCCGAACTCCGGCGTCGCGAGCGCCGTGGACGCAACGCCCGGGGTGGCTGAGTCAGCACCTAGGCACGGCGATCGTAGTCGGATTCCTCGGGTATCTCTTCGGACACTGGCTGGGCAATGCGATCGCCAGCAACTACACCTACATCGCCAACGACGGTCAGAACACCGTGGCCGACACGCTGGGTCTGCTGTTCATGGTGGTTGGCTTCCTGGGCGGCATCGGTGCCCTCAACTATCCGCTGGCCAAGATCGTGGGCCGCACCGCCAACGAGGACGAGGAGACCCCGGTCGAGGGTTGGTCCAAGTACTTCCGCTACACGCTGGACCACAAGGTGGTCGGCATCCAGTACATCGTGGGCGTGCTGCTCTTCATGTTCACCGGCGGACTGCTGGCCATGGCGGTGCGCTCCGAGCTGCTGAGCCCGACGACCCACCTGTTCTCGCCGGACACCTATATCAAGATCGTAAGCGAGCACGGCACCGTGATGATGATGATGGCGACGTCGATCATCGTCGGTCCGCTGGGCAACTACCTGGTTCCGCTGATGATCGGGTCGCGCCGCATGGCCTTCCCGCGTATCGAGGCGTTTAGCTTCTGGGTCTTCATCGCCGGGTACATGGTCATCTTCTCGGCGCTGCCGCTCGGGGGCTTCCCGACCGGTTGGACGGGGTACGCGCCCCTCCAGACGCAGGCCGGGCCCGGGATGATCGGCTATCTGCTCGGCTTCGCCGTGATCGGCCTGGGCATGATGGCCGCCGGATTCAACATCGCGGTGACGATCGTCAACTACCGGGCGCCGGGCATGACGTGGAGCCGACTGCCGATCTTCGTGTGGTCGATCCTGGCGACCGCGGCACTGCTCACGCTGGCCACGCCAGTGCTCTTCGCCGGCGGGCTCTTCGGACTGTTGGACAAGACGGCTCAAACGGCGTTCTACGTGTCCGAGCACGGAGGAAGTTCCTACCTCTGGCAGAACCTCTTCTGGTTCTTCGGCCACCCTGAGGTGTACATCATGGCCCTGCCTGGCTTCGGAATCGTCGGCGAGCTGGTCCCGGTCTTCGCGCGAAAGCCTCTCTTCGCCTACAAGATCGCGGCGGCGGGAATGATCGGCGTCGCCCTGCTGTCGTTCTTCGTGTGGCAGCACCACCTCTTCCAGAGCGGCATCGACCCGGACATGCGCCCCTTGTTCATGTTGACCACGGAGTTGATCTCGATACCGACGGGATTCATCTTCCTGGTGGGGATGGGAACTCTCTACAGGGCGAAGATCAGATTCGAAGTGCCGATGCTGTTCTGCATGGCGGTGTTCTTCAACTTCCTGATCGGCGGGGTGACTGGGGTGTTCCTCTCCGACGTCCCGGTCAACGTGACCGTCCACGGCGGATTCTTCGTGTTGTCGCACTTCCACTACACGATCATGGGGGGACTGCTCTTCGCGTTCATGGCGGGTCTGTACTACTGGTTGCCCAAGATGACCGGGCGGATGATGAATCGCAAGATCGGGATGGTGCATTTCTGGACGATGTTCGTGTTCTTCAACCTGACCTTCTTCCCGATGTTCATCATCGGGCTGCTCGGACAGCCGCGCCGCGTGTTCACGTACGCGAAGAACCTGCAGGGACTGAATGACTTCTCGTCGATCAGCGCGTTCCTGCTGGGGCTGTCGTTCCTCATCTTCTTCGCGAACCTGATGTGGTCGATGTTCATCAAGCCCGAGAAGGCGCCGGCCAATCCGTGGGAGTCGCTGGGCCTGGAGTGGCAGACGGCCAGCCCGGTGCCGCCGCACAACTTCGACCGGATCCCCGTAATCACGACCGACCCCTACGGGTACGGCGAGGCGGCGGCCCCGGCTCCGGCGTACGTCGCCGCGAGCGCAGATCCCACGAGCACCTCGAGTCAGACCTGAGCGGAGATAGGACTATGACCGACACCTACAAGCCACCAGTCACCGCCGAAGAGCGCGAGTATGAGATGCGCGCGCACATCGGATCGATATGGTCTGGCGGGCGCCTCTTCATCGGCATGTACACGTTCCTCATCGCGTCGCTGGTCTTCGCGTACTTCTACCTGCGCTCGAGCAACAACGGTCAGCTGTGGCGACCGCACCACGTGACGGCGCCCCTGCCCTACGGGTGGGCGATCGCCATCTGCATGGTGCTCATGTCGTTCCTGGCGATCTACGGACAGTCCCGGCTACGCCGTGGCGGCGTCTCCGATTGGCAGGTGGCGGGGTGGACCGGCGTGGGCGCGGGGCTGCTGGCCCTCTTCTTCCAGTGCTGGGAGCTCACGCGGCTCGGCTTCTTCCCGGGTTCCAGCGGCTACGCGTCGACCTTCACCGGCTTCGCCGTCATCAACATCATCTCCATCGTCGCCAGCACGTACTGGCTCGAGACGACGCTGGCCCGGGCGCTGCGCCTGCGCTCCACCCAAGGCGGCATCAACCCCGAGTTGTCGGACACACCAGCCGCCCGCTCGCTGCGAGCGGACATCGCCGCCATGACGTACTTCCAAGGGTTCATGGTGATCGCGGTGGCGTTGCTGTTCACGATGTTCTACTTGATGTAGGGGAGTTCGGCGAAGTCCAGCGTTAATGTGAGGTCGTGACGTCGATCTGACGGATGCGCGCGAGTCGAGGGTGAGGAGGTGGAAGTGCAAGCAGTGGACATCTACATCGGACCCCAGGTACAGACGCTGGTGGTCCTGCTGGGGGTCTTCTTCGCGGTGTGTCTGTGGGGCTTCTTCCAGCGTCACCCTTCGGAGTGACGACCGCGGCATCGGCCGCCCCTCGCCGGACGTGGGTCCCAGGGTTCCGGCGCCTCCTCGCGGTCGCGGGAGCCGTCCTGTGGCTCGCGTGTCTGGTCCCTCCGATCCTCGGGTGGTCGCACCGCTATGAGTTCGTCGAAGCGATTCAGTTCGCGGCGCTGGGTTTCTGGGTCCCGGCGCTGGTCACGGCGGGAACGCCGTGGTGGCGCCGGCGCCCGGTCCGCGAGGGCGCCGTCGATGCGGGTGGCGCGACGGCCCTGTCCGCCCGGCGCGGTCTCAACCTCGGACGCGCGCTGAGTTTCACGGCGCTCTTCGTGGTCCTCTCGATCTTCTGGCGGCTGGCGCCCGCGGTGAACGCCGTGACCAATCACGACTGGGTCGCCGTGGTCGAGGCGGTCACGCTCAGCGCGGCCGGCGTCGCCATGATGTGCGACCTCATCGATTCTCCGCCCTGGCATCCGGGGGTGCCGCGGCCCTATCGGATCGGCATCAGCGCCGCGGTGATGTGGTCGGCGTGGGTCTTCGCCTATCTGGAGGCTCTGTCGCACGCCTCGTGGTACCGGGCGTTTCGCCACCTGGCCGGCCGAAGCCTCTCGGTCTCGGCGGACCAGCAGCTGAGCGCGGCGTCGGTGTGGTTCATGACCGGCGTGGTGTTCGTGCCCATCATCTTCTGGAATCTCGTGCACTGGCTCCAGTCAGAAGAGGACCCTGATGAGGAGCTCTACCAGCTCGTGCGCGACGAGAAGAATCGCGGCTTCTTCGGCTACCGATCCCGCTGAGGTTCAGGTGCCCGGTAGCCGGGCCGGCACGGAGAGATTGAGGTTCACGAGAGTCCCGCCCAGCAGGTTCTGGGCGGCGTTCAGGTAGTTCAGCGCCACCTGGCGGTCCTGGGTGAGGTAGTTCTGCTGGACCGACAGGTCACGGAGGGTCTTCGCGTCGCCCGGGTGGGTGAAGAGGACGATGATGTCCTTGATCGCGTCCTGGGCGTCGTGGTCGATCCAGCGGACCACGGTCAGGCGCATCTTCTCGATCTGCTTGCCCGCCGTCGTGTCGACGATCTGGAGGTTGCCCGTCATGTCCGTCAGGGCGCTCGAGACGAACGAGCAGCTCTGCCGGTCCTGGGGCAGGTAGGTGTCGAGGGACAGATTGAAGTTCGACGTGCTCAGCTTCTTCTCGACGTCGAGGCGGTAGAACTTGAACGCCTCGTTGAGCGAGTAGTTGCACGTGCGCAGGTCGAAGTTGATCTGATGCAGGGCGGCGTTCTGGTCACCGGCGTCCTGGGCCGGCGTGATGTGGTGCGGGAGGTCGGTCACGATCGACACGCCGATGACGACCACGACGACCAGGGTCACGAGGACCCAGGGACGCTTGTACCAGAGGGCCTTGGTCGTGCCGAACGACGACGCCGCCATGGAGCCGGGGTCAAACTCGTGAACCGCGGGGCCGTCCGGCTGGTCGGTCATCGAGCCAGACTACCGGCCTCGGTCGCGACGCCTTGGGCAAAGCGTCGCACGTTCGCGGCCGAGAGCGTGAAGACCGCGGCGCGGCTCTCGTGCGCGAAGGGAAGCGCCAGCGCCCGCAACCTTCCCCGGGGATCGATGAAGTAGAGAACATTGTTGTGCGTGATCTCGCCGGTCTTCGACCCGACTCGAATGCTGACGCCGTACTTGACCCACGCGGCGTTGAGCTGTGCGAGCGTGCCGTTCAGGAACTGGACGTCGGGCCGTCCGACGAGTCCGGGAACTTCGAGGGCCGCGGGGTTCAACGTCGAGGCGAGGTCGAGGGGGTCGGTGTTGACGATGGCAACGTCGGCCCGGATCTTGCGCTGCGCCAGAGTCGCCAGCGCTTGCCTGAGCTCGGATCCCAGCACCGGGCAGATGTCGGAGCAGTTCTTCGAATAGAAGGTCAGCAAGGTCACCCGCCCCTTGGCGTTCGCGAGGCGCCACGGGCGGCCGGCCTGGTCGCGAAGCCCGAGCGACGGCGCGACGGCCGAGGCGATCTCCTTCAAGCCGATGAACGCCCGGGTCGAGGTGTTGAGGTTTGGTCCGGCGAGTGACGTGGTCGTCAAAGACGTTCCAGCGGTTGAGGTCGTCGACGGGGCGCCGGCACCCCCGACGTAGTGTTCGAGCACTGTGCCGCCCAGACCGAGAACGACGAACACCGCTGCGACGACGAGCACGGATCGCGGCGGGATCTTGGGACGAAACGCACGACCGCCGTGTCGCGAGGTCGCCGCGAGCTCTCGACGGTAGGCGGCGAGCCGATCCTCTTCGGTGAGCTCGCCGGGGGGAGTCTCGTTCGTCATGCGTTCGGGTCACCTTACCTCCGTGGCTCCGCAGTACCGAGTTGCCGCGTCGTCGTCCCCCGTGCTCGCGCGGTGCCCTCGGTAGGATGAGCGCGTGGAGCACCCTCGCGACGCGACGCGGGACGCGGCGCCCGCCGCAGGACCGTCGGCGGTGCGCGCGCACCTCACGCTGGGCGCGGGACTGGCGCTGTGCGCGGTGGCCTTCTGGTTCGAGCTTCACCGGGCGCTGGGCGGCAACGAACTCAGCTGGGCTTACGTGTTCGAGTGGCCCCTGCTGGGCGCGTTCGCGGTCTACATGTGGTGGCGCACGCTGCACCCGGCGCCGCGTCCGAGGAGCGTGAGCCCGCCCAGCGAGTCACCGGAGTATGAACGGATGCGCGCCGCGTGGGAGGAGCACCAGGCGAGCCTGCACGCGGTGGACGCCGAGCCAGCGACCCCCGACGAACGCTCACGTCCCTGATGGAATCGTGAACTACGTCATCCGACACTGGTCATTCGACCCGATGGTGATCCTGGTGGTCTTCACGGTCGTGCTCCACGAGCTCGGCCTTCGACGGCTCGCCGTGCGGTCGCGGCCCGAGCGCAACCGGTGGCGCCGACGCCACTCGTACCTCTTCTACGCGGGACTCGCGATCCTGCTCGTCTCCATCTGCTCACCCGTCGACTACTGGGCGTCGGACTACTTCTTCGTGCACATGATCGAGCACGTGCTGCTGGCGTTCGCGTTCCCGGTGCTCGTGGTGGCCGGAGCGCCGTGGGTGCCGCTGACGTTCTGCCTGCCAGTTCGCCTGCGTCGGTCGGTGGGCCGATTCCTTTACCTCGACCGACGTGCCGCCGGCCCGAGGACCCTAGGGCGCATTGTCCGCAATCCAACAGTCGCGCTAGTGCTGTTCAACGCGGCGATGGTCGCGTGGCACATTCCCGCGGCGTTCACCTTCGCCGAGCAGAACCAGTGGGCCCACATCTGGTTGATGCACGCGAGTTTCATCGCCACTGGCGTGCTGTTCTGGATGCAGATCATCCCGTCGTACCCGCTGCGGCCCGCCCGCGGGCCGATCTGGCAGGCCGGCGCGATCATCGTCACCAACGTGGTGATGATCGTGCTGGCCATCTCGATGAGCTTCCTGACCGCCGTGTCGTGGTATCCGACCTACGCCCACGTTGCCGGCGTCACCCTGTCGCCCTTCGCGGACCAGCAGATCGGGGCAGCGATTCTTTGGGTGTGCGGCGACTTCTGGGCCTTCCCGGCACTCGTCTTCGTGGTCCGGCGCGCCATCGACGACGAAGGCTCCTTCGGGAGCGTCATCGATCGCGTGTTGCGCGGTCGCTCCGACCGCGACGCCCTCTACGTTCGGTAGGCCTCTGCTAACATCGACCCAGCCGTGAAGCGAGTCCCGTGAGGCCCGTACGGCTGGAGGACGGCAGTGGTCGAGCGCGAGTCGGACGCACCCGTGCGTCGGGCCGATACCTTTGTTCCCCGCCGTCAGCTTCTTTCCGCGGACCTGGTCGGGCGCGCCGTGCGACGCATGGCCCACGAGGTACTCGAAAGGGTCACCGATCCCCGAACCATCGTGGTCGTGGGACTGCAGACGGGCGGCGTCGCCATCAGCCGGCAACTCACGCGGGACCTCGCCGACGTCGCGGGAACGGACTTCGAGAACGGGACGCTCGACGTGTCCTTCTACCGTGACGATCTCGACCGTCGCCCCCTGCCCACCAGTGCGGTCACCGATATCCCGGTCGACCTCACGGACCGGACGGTGCTGCTGGTCGACGATGTGCTCTTTACCGGACGGACCATTCGGGCGGCGCTGAACGCCTTGAGCGACTGGGGCCGTCCTCGAGCCGTCCAGCTCGCGGTCCTGGTTGATCGGGGGCACCGGGAACTGCCGATCCGCCCCGACTACGTCGGCAAGAACCTGCCGACGTCGCGCCACGAGGCGATCGTCGCCACGCCGGAGGGTGTGTGGATCGGGGAGCGGGCGGACACGTGATCGACTCGCTGCGAGGCCAGAACCTCCTGTCGCTGAGCGACCTCTCCCGCGAGGCCGTGGTCGAGGTGCTCGACACCGCCGACACCTTCGTGGAGGTCAACCGGCGCGCCATCAAGAAGGTGCCGACGCTCAAAGGTCGGGTCGTCGCGTCGCTCTTCTACGAAGAGTCAACGCGCACGCGGCTCAGCTTCGAGACCGCCGCCAAGCGACTGGGCGCCGACGTCCTGTCGCTGGCGGTCGCCTCGAGCAGCGTGAAGAAGGGCGAGTCGCTGCGCGACACGATTGCGACCATCGACGCCCTCGGCATCGACGCCGTCGTGATGCGCCACGCGTCGAGCGGCGCCGCCCAGCAGGTGAGCCGGTTCGTGCCCCACGTGCGAGTGATCAATGCGGGCGACGGGCAGCATCAGCACCCGACCCAGGGGCTCCTCGACGCCTTCACTGTCCGACAGGTTCTGGCCGAGCGGGGCGCGACCACCGGGCCCGAGTCCGGGGCGGCGCTCTTTGACGGCCTGCGCGTGCTCATCGTTGGTGACGTGGCGCACAGCCGGGTCGCGCGCAGCGACGCGGCGGTGTACGTCACCCTGGGCGCTGAGGTCCGCGTGGCCGCGCCGGGCACGTTGCGCCCCCCGGGTCTCTCCGACTGGGGCGTGACGATCGTCGATGACCTCGACGAGGGCCTCGTCTGGGCCGACGTCGTCGTGCTGCTGCGGCTCCAGAGTGAACGCGGCACCGGGGCGTTCGTCCCCACGATGCGTGAGTTCACCCAGACCTTCGGCCTCACCGTGGAGCGCGCGGCCACGCTGCGCCCCGAGACCATCGTCATGCATCCAGGACCGATGAATCGCGGTGTCGAGATCGACTCGGCCGTGGCCGACGAACCTCGCGCGGTCATCACTCGCCAGGTCACCAACGGCGTGCCGGTACGGATGGCCGTCCTGTGCCTGGCGGTCGCCGGGGTCACCGAGGGGAGAGGCGAATGACGATTCTGCTTCGTCAGGGGACGGTGATCGGGTCGGACGCGCACCACAGCGCTGACGTGCTGATCCGAGACGGACTCGTGGTGGAGGTCGCCGAACGGATCGACCGTCCGGCGGGAGCGACGGTGATCGACGCGCACGGGTGCTGGATCGGCCCGGGATTCGTCGACCTGCACACCCACCTTCGCGAACCGGGGGCGGAAGAGGCCGAGACGGTCGAGAGCGGCGCGCGTGCGGGTGCGGTGGGCGGGTACAGCGCGCTGGTGGCGATGCCCAACACCGAGCCGCCGCTCGACAACGTCGCCCTGGTCTCACACGTCTTGGCGCAGGGGAGGCGCTCGATTCTCGATGTCGCCGTCGCCGGCGCAATCACCCAGGGTCGTCGTGGCGAGCTCCTCGCCCCCATGGCGGAGATGGCGCGTCTCGGGGTTCGACTGTTCACCGACGACGGCGACGGCGTGCAATCCGCGTCCGTCATGCGCCGGGCGCTGGAGTACGCCAAGCCGCTCGGCGTTCGGCTGGCCCAGCACTGCGAGGAGGCCACGCTGGTGGCCGGCGGCTCGATGAACGAGAGCCCGCTCAGCGGTCGCCTGGGCTTGTCGGGCCGCCCGGCGCTCGCGGAGGTCGTCATGGTCCTTCGCGACCTCGAGCTTGTGCGCCTCACCGGCGCGCCGCTGCACTTCCTGCACCTGTCGACGGGCCGATCCCTGGCCCTGGTGGCGGCCGCCCGTGCCGAGGGCCTTCCGGTCACCTGCGAGGTCGCGCCCCATCACTTCACCCTCGATGAGGGGGCCTGCGACTCGTACGACCCTCACTTCAAGGTGCACCCGCCGTTGCGCTCGCCGAGTGACGTGGCCGCCGTGCGGCGCGCCCTGGTCGAGGGGGGATGCGACGCGGTGGCGAGCGACCACGCCCCCCACGCACCGGAGCGAAAGGACCTCGCCTTCGACGAGGCGCCCGCGGGCATGCTCGGACTCGAGCACGCGGCGTCGCTCACCTTCGAGGCCCTGGGCGCGACGGGCCCGTCGGCGTCGCGATTCTTCGAACTGCTCAGTCGTGGTCCCGCGCGCATCGCGCAGCTTCGCCAGAGCGACGATCGGCCCTCCCACAGCGCGCACGGCGGCGAGGTCGCCGCGGGCGAGGACGCCAACCTGGTCGTCTTCGATCCGGGCGCCACCTGGCGGGTCGACCCCGGGCGACTCCAGAGCCGGGCGCGCAACACCCCTTACGCGGGGCGCGTGCTCACCGGTCAGGTGCGCGCGACGATCGTGCGAGGTGCCCTCGTGGTCAGCGACGCGGGTCTCGTGTGAGTCGACGTCCCGCCGTGCTCGTGCTGGCTGACGGCGCCACCTTCGAAGGATGGAGCGTCGGCCACGCGCCCGATGACGCCGTGACGACCGGCGAGTTCGTCTTCAACACCGCCCTGAGCGGCTATCAAGAGGTCCTCACCGATCCCAGCTACGCCGGGCAGGTGATCACCTTCACCTACCCGCACATCGGGAACTACGGCGTCACCGCGACCGACAACGAGTCACGACGGCCCTGGTGCCAGGGCGTCGTCGTGCGCGACCTGAGCGAGTGGCCCTCGAGCTGGCGGGCCGAGGGTGCACTGGCGAGCTTCTTGGCGGAACACCGCCTGCCCGGGATCGCGGGCGTCGACACTCGGCGCCTCACGCGCCACCTGCGTCGCCACGGCGCCCTTCCCGGGGCTTTCGGCCCGGGCGACCCCGACCTGGTCGCCCGCGCCGCGCGCCGGGCCGTGGGCACCGACGGGACGGACCTCGTCGGGCAGGTATCGACGCCCACGGCGTACGAGCGAGGCACGGGCGATCGCCACGTGGTGGCCTTCGACTACGGCATCAAGACGGCGATGGTCGACCAACTCGCCCGGCGATTCCGCGTGACCGTGGTGCCGGCGTCGACGTCGGCCGACGAGGTCCGCACCCTCGCTCCGGACGGAGTGTTCCTGTCGAACGGTCCCGGAGACCCGGCGGCGCTGGGCGCCCAGGTCGCGGTCATCGCCGAACTGGTCGGTACCGTGCCGCTCTTCGGCATCTGCTTGGGCCACCAATTGCTCGCCACGGCCCTGGGCGCCACGACCTTCAAGCTGACCTTCGGGCACCACGGCAGCAATCATCCGGTGATGGACCTGACGACCGGACGGGTCGAGATCACCGCGCAGAACCACAACTACGCGGTGGCACCCGACTCGCTGTCGCGCGGCGTCGTCAGCCACGTCAACCTCAACGACGGCGTCATCGAGGGCGTGGCCGCGCCCGCGGAACGCTGCTTCTCGGTCCAGTACCACCCCGAGGCCGGCCCCGGGCCCCACGACGCGCGCTACCTCTTCGAACGCTTCGACGAGCTCGTGCGCGCCAGTGGCGGGACCCAGCACTGATGCCGCGTCGCGACGACCTTCACTCGATTCTGGTGATCGGCTCGGGCCCGATCGTGATCGGCCAGGCCTGCGAGTTCGACTACTCGGGAACCCAGGCCTGCCAGGTGCTGCGCGAGGAGGGCTACCGGGTCGTGCTGGTGAACTCGAATCCCGCGACGATCATGACGGACCCGTCCACGGCGGACGTCACCTACGTCGAGCCGCTCGACGCCGACGTGCTCACCGACATCGTGGCGCGCGAGCGTCCCGACGCGCTGTTGCCCACCCTCGGTGGCCAGACCGCGCTCAACCTGACGATGGAGCTCGTGCGTCGCGGGGTCACCGAGCGCTTCGGCGTCGAGGTGATCGGCGCGCGGCCCGACGCCATCGAGACCGCCGAGAACCGCGAGCTGTTCAAGGCGGCCATGGCCGACATCGGACTGGCGACGCCGGCGTCGGGCTTCGCCCACACGGTGGCCGAGGCGATCGTCGTCGGCGCCGCCGTGGGCTGGCCGGTCATCGTGCGGCCCAGCTACATCCTGGGCGGCGCGGGCACGGGGATCGCGACGAGCGAGGCGGAGTTGTCCGGCCTGGCTGCCGAGGGTCTCGCGGCGTCGCCGATCGGCGAGGTGCTCGTCGAGCGATCGGTCGCGGGCTGGAAGGAGTTTGAGCTCGAGGTGATGCGCGACGCGAAGGACAACTGTGTGGTCGTGTGCTCGATCGAGAACGTCGATCCGATGGGCGTGCACACCGGAGACTCCATCACCGTGGCGCCGGCCCAGACCCTCTCGGACGTCGAGTACCAGGCGATGCGCGACGACGCGTTCGCGGTGTTGCGCCGCGTGGGGGTCGAGACCGGGGGTTCCAACGTCCAGTTCGCGGTCGATCCAGCCACGGGTCAGCGCCTGGTGATCGAGATGAACCCGCGGGTCAGCCGCTCGAGCGCCCTTGCCTCCAAGGCCACCGGCTTCCCGATCGCCAAGATCGCGGCCCGCCTGGCCGTCGGGTACACCCTCGACGAGATCCGCAATGACATCACCGAAGTGACGCCCGCCAGCTTCGAGCCGGTCATCGACTACGTCGTGACCAAGATCCCGCGCTGGGCATTCGAGAAGCTTCCTGGTTCGACCCCGCGCCTGGGCACGCGGATGCAGTCCGTCGGCGAGGTCATGGCGATCGGGCGCACGTTCGCCGAGTCGCTTCAGAAGGCCGTGCGTTCGCTCGAACAGGGTCGGGCCGGCTTCGCCCTGGGTCGTGACCAGGAGTTCGCCGCCCTCGACGACGGCGAGGTCTGGCGACTCTGCGAAGAGCCCACCCCGGAACGCCTCTTCGCGCTTCACGAAGTCTTGTGGCGCGGTGCGAGCGTCCTCGACGTCGCCGGGCGCACCCGGATCGACCCCTGGTTCGTCGAGCAGCTCTCCCAGATCGTCGAGGCGGAGCGCGGCATCGGCGAGGGATCCGCCCCGAGCGACTGGGACCGCGCCGAGTGGCGTCGCGTCAAGCGTCTCGGCTTCTCGGACGCCCAAGTGGCCTCGCTCAGCGCTCGCGGGTCCGCCGACGTCGCGAGGTGGCGCGAGGCGGCGGGCGTGACGACGACCTACAAGACGGTCGACACGTGCGCGGCGGAGTTCGCCGCCGCCACGCCCTACTACTACAGCACCTTCGAAGACGAGAGCGAGGTCCTCGACGCTCCGCGGGATCGGGTGATCATCCTGGGATCGGGTCCGAATCGGATTGGTCAAGGAATCGAGTTCGACTACGCCTGCGTGCACGCGGCGCTGGCGCTGCGCGGACTCGGTTTCGAGACGGTCATGGTCAACTGCAACCCCGAGACCGTGTCGACCGACTACTCGACCTCGGATCGCCTGTACTTCGAGCCCCTGACGCCCGAGGACGTGGCCGCCGTCGTCGCGGCGGAGACGGCCGCGTGCACCGAGGGCGCCCGTGTCCGGGGCGTCATCGTCTCACTGGGCGGGCAGACCCCGCTCAAGCTCGCGCATTCGCTGGACCCCGAGCTCGTCCTGGGAACCCCGGTCGCGTCGATCGACGCGGCCGAGGACCGTCAGCGTTGGTCGGCCATCTGCCGCGACCTCGGACTGCGCCAGCCACCGGGGGACGTCGCGCTCTCGTTGCGCGACGCGCGGCGCGTCGTCGACCGGATCGGCTATCCGGTGTTGGTGCGGCCGAGTTACGTGCTGGGGGGCCGGGCCATGGAGATCGTCTACGACGATGCGGCCCTCGAGCGAGTCATGTCCGGCCTGACCAGCGCGCACGGGGCCCTCGCGCGCGAGGGGGGAGTGTCGGCCAGTCGGCCCATCCTCATTGACACCTTCCTCGAGGGCGCCGTCGAGGTGGACGTCGACGCCGTGCGCGACGCCACCGGCGACCTCTTCGTTGCCGGGGTTATGGAGCACGTCGAGGAAGCCGGCGTCCACTCGGGCGATTCGGCGTGCGCCCTTCCGCCCCAGACCCTGGGCGCCGCGGCGATCGCGGCGTTGCACGACTTCACGCGTCGGATTGCCGATGCCCTCGCGGTCGTCGGTCTGATCAACGTCCAGTTCGCGCTCAAGGACGGCGACCTGTTCGTCCTCGAGGCCAACCCCCGGGCCAGCCGCACCGTGCCCTTCGTGGCCAAGGCGACGGGGGTTGCGCTGGCTCAAGTGGCCGTGCGCGTGATGATGGGCGAGACCTTGGCCGAGTTGCGCGCGGTTGGCGCGGTGCCGGCGGTGACGCCCGTGCCGCGCCACGTCAGTGTCAAGGAGGCCGTCCTGCCCTTCAACCGCTTTCCCGGTGTGGACACCGTGCTCGGGCCCGAAATGCGTTCGACTGGCGAGGTCATGGGCGTCGGGGAGAGCTTCGGGATCGCCTTTGCCAAGGCCCAGCTCGCCGCCGGGGCGCGGCTGCCCGACGAGGGCCAGGTCTTCATGTCGCTGGCCGATCGCGACAAGGAGGCGGGTCTCACCCTCGCTCGCGACCTCGTGGGACTGGGCTTCACCCTGGCGGCCACGGCCGGAACGGCCGCGCACCTGGCGAGCCACGACATCAAGGTGACCACTCTGGTCGGCAAGGTGGGCCGGGACGGCGCCGGTGTGGACGCGGTGGCCTTGATCGCCTCGGGCGAGTTGCACCTCGTGGTCAACACCCCCTCGGGCGGCGGCGCGCAGCGCGACGGCGCGCTCATTCGCACCGCGTGCGTGGCGCACGGTCTGCCGTGCCTCACGACTCTCAACGCGGCCTCGGCGGCTGCGGTCGGCATCGCGGAGACGCGCGACAAGGGTTGGCGCGTCGTGTCACTGCAGGAGCTCCACCGGTGACGCCGGACATGACGACGCGCGTCGGTGCGGTCGAGTTGCGTTCTCCGGTGCTCACCGCGTCGGGCACGTCGGGCTACGGCGACGAGCTCGGGGGCTACGGGGATCTCGCCGTGCTGGGTGGCGTCGTCGTCAAGTCGCTCGCGGCCTTCGCGTGGGAGGGCAACGCCGCGCCCCGCGTCACGGCCTCCGGTGCGCACATGGTCAACGCCGTCGGCTTGGCCGGTCCCGGCGTTGAGGCGTGGCGCCGCGACTACCTTCCGCGCCTGCACGACACCGGCGCCACCGTCGTCGCCTCGATCTGGGGCCGTAGCGTGACGGAGTTCGCGGACGCCGCTCGTGCGCTGCGGGGGGCCGACGTCGCCGCGGTCGAGGTCAACGCCAGCTGCCCGAACCTCGAAGACCGCTCGCGCGTCTTCGCCCACTCGCCGTCGGCTACCGCCGAGGTGGTCGCGGCCACGAGCGAGCTGGACCGGCCACGGTGGGTGAAGCTCAGTCCCAACACGCCCGACCTCATCGATATCGCTGGCGCCGCGCTGGCCGCCGGTGCCGACGCGCTGGTGCTGGTGAACACCGTGCTGGGCATGGCGATCGATGTGGAGCGACGTCGCCCCACCCTCGGCCACGGCGTAGGAGGCGTGAGCGGCCCGGGCATCTTGCCAATCGCCTTGCGGGCCGTCTACGAATGCCGCGCGGCCTTCCCGAGGACGCCGATCGTCGGTGTCGGCGGCGTGTCCACCGGTGACGACGCGGTCGCGATGCTGATGGCGGGCGCCGACGCGGTCGAGGTGGGTACGGCGACCTTCGCCGACCCCCGCGCCCCCTGGCGGGTCCAGGCGGGCCTGGTGAGGTGGCTGCGCGACCACGGGGTCGGCCGGGTCGCCGAAATCGTGGGGGTGGTCCATGAGTGAGAACTTCGGCACGCGTCTGGCCGAGCGGATTGCGTCGCGCGGTGCCTTGTGCGTGGGGCTCGATCCGAGTGCCGCGCTGATGTCGACGTGGGGGCGCGCCGACACGGCCGAAGGTGTGGAGTTCGTCGCACTGCACGTCGTCGAGGCGGTGGCCGGCGTGGCGACCGCGGTCAAGGCGCAGGTGGCCTACTTCGAGCGGTTCGGCGCGGCGGGGTACCGGGTTCTCGAGCGGATCCTGGCCGAGGCGCACGACGCCGACCTCATCGTCGTCGGAGACGCCAAGCGCGGTGACATACCATCGACCAACGACGGCTACGCCCGGGCGTGGCTGGCGGACGACGCGCCGTTGCGCGTCGACGCGGTGACGGTGAGCCCCTATCTGGGCGTGGGAGCGCTCGTCCCCTTCGTCGACCTCGCGGCGGCGACCGGACGGGGCGTCTTCGTCCTCGCCGCGACGTCCAACGACGAGGGCCGCGCGGTCCAGACGGCACGCACCGGCAACGGCGACGCCGTCGAGGACGTCGTGCTGGGCGCGGTGGCCGAGCTCAACCGCCGCGACGACGGTCGCGGTCTGGTTGGGGTTGTCTGGGGCGCGACGCGCGACGCACCGGCGTTCGACCTTGCTCGGCTGGGCGGGCCGATCCTGGTTCCCGGCGTGGGGGCCCAGGGGGCCACTCCCCACGACGTGGCCCGCCTCTTCGCGCGCTGTCCGCGCGACACCGTGCTCGCGAACGTGGCGCGCGCGGTGTCGGGCGCGGGTCCCGAGCGCCGTGCACTGAGCGATGCGGCGCAGCGGTGGCGCGACGATCTGGCGACGGCGCTCGCCTGAACGGTTGCGAGCCTCGGGGGGTAGTCTTGGCGCGTGGGACCCACGCCGCCCTCTCTCTCACAAGAACAACGGGTGGCGGCGTCGCGCCTGGCGGTGGCCAATCGGCGTCGACGCGCCGAGGTGAAGCGCCTGGTGAAGTCGGGCGAGCTGTCGTTGAGCGACCTGTTCGCTCTGGCGGCGCACGAGGAGTGCGTGGCCCAGATGCGCGCCTACGACCTGATCAGCGCGCTGCCGGCGATCGGCGAGGTGAAGGCCGCGCGCATCATGGCGAGGGCGTCCATCGCCAAGACGCGACGCATCCGCGGACTGGGCCCCAAGCAGCGAGCGGAACTCTTCCGAGCCCTTGTCCGCTGACGCGGTGATCGTCGTCCTGATCGGCCCGGGTGGGGTTGGTAAGGGGACGTTGGCGCGTCGGCTCGTCGACGCCGATCCGAGGTTGCGCCTGAGCCGCAGTTGGACGACGCGCTCGCCGCGCCCGACCGAGGACGACTCCGCGTACGAGTTCGTCGATCAGGCGACCTTCGAGCGCGCGATCGCCGAGGACCGCTTTCTCGAGTGGGCGTCGTTTCACGACCACCTCTACGGGACGCCGCGTCCCGCGCCGACCGACGACACGGACCTCCTCCTCGAGATCGAGGTCCAGGGGGCCGAGCAGGTCCGGCGCCATCACCCCGACGCGGTCGTCGTGCTGATACTGGCGCCCACCAACTCCGAGCTCGAGGACCGTCTGCGCGCGCGCGGCGACTTGGAGGACCACGTGCGCGCCCGACTGGCCAGCACGCCCGACGAGATCGCCCGGGGCCGCGAACTGGCTGACTTCGTGGTGGTGAACGACGATCCCGGGCGGGCCACCGACGAGATCCTCTCTATACTGGAGGGACTTCGTGGGCATCGCCGCGACGCCCCGGAAAAGGACTGAAACCAATGGCCGAACGCCCCACGCTCGTCGACCCGCCCATCGAGGACCTCCTCGCCAAGGTCGGCGACTCCAAGTTCACCCTGGTGGCGGTCTCGGCGATCCGCGCCCGCGAGATCAACGAGTACTACAACGGCTTGGGCTCGGGTCATGGCGCCCTCATCCCGCCCCAGGTGACCTCGCTGTCCAACAAGTCCCTGTCGCTCGCGCTCGAGGAGCTCTACGAGGGCAAGCTGGAGTTCCACCGACCGACGCCCGAGGAGCTCGAGGCCGAGCAGTTGGCGAAGGAGGCGGAGCGGGCGAGCCAGGACGCGGACACCGACCTGGACGCCTTCACCGATGCCCTCCGGGACGCCTGAGCCCCCGGCGCCCTTCATCGTCCTGGGCGTCGCCGGCGGCGTCGCCGCCTACAAGTGCGTCGAGCTGACCCGCCGGCTCGTCGACGCCGGCTACCACGTTGCACCGGTGCTCACTCCCGATGCCCTGCGATTCGTCGGAGCGGCCACCTTCTCGGCGCTGTCCAGCGAACCGGCGCGCACGTCGCTGTTCTCCGATCCGGTCACGCCGATTCCGCACACCTACCTCGGACAGCGCGCCGACCTGATCGTGGTGGCGCCGGCCACCGCCCACCTCCTCGCTCGCTACGCCCTGGGCCTCGCCGACGATCTGCTCACGGCGACGCTGCTCGCGACGCGCGCGCCGGTGCTGGTGTGTCCGGCGATGCACACCGAGATGTGGGAACAGGCGTCGGTCCAGGAGAACGTGGCCACGTTGCGACGGCGCGGCGTCATGATCCTCGGGCCGGCGACCGGGCGGCTGGCCGGCGGCGACGAGGGCGCGGGGCGCCTGGTTGAGCCTGAGGAGATCGCCGAGCTCGTCGGGCGGATCCTGCACGGATATCGCGGACCACTGAGCGGGCGCACCGTGCTCGTGACGGCCGGCGGGACCCGTGAGCCCATCGATCCGGTGCGGGTCATCGCCAACCGGTCCTCTGGTCGCCAGGGCACGGCCCTGGCCGTCGTGGCGGCGCGCCTGGGCGCCACCGTCACGCTCGTCACGACATCGGACCTGGCGCTCGCGCCCGACGTGGCCCGGACGATCGAGGTCGTGCGGGTCGACACCGCGGCGCAGCTCTTCGAGGCGACCACGTCGCGCGCCCCGGCGTGCGACGTGGTCATCATGGCGGCCGCGGTCGCGGACTTCACCGTGGACCCGGCCCCGGTCAAGCTCAAGCGGCGTCGCGGCGTGCCGTCACTCGAGCTCGTGGCGACCGCGGACGTCGTGGACGCTCTGGTGGCCGCGCGCCGCCCCGGTCAGGTCATCGTCGCCTTCGCCGCCGAGACCACCGACGCGCTCGCCAACGGTCTCACGAAACTGAAGGAGAAGAAGGTCGATCTGCTCGTCGTGAACGACGTCACCGCACCGGGCGCCGGATTCGAGCACGACACCAACGAGGTCACGCTGCTCGCGAGTGAGGAGACGCCCGAGCGCGTGTCGCGACGGTCCAAAGAAGCGATCGCTGAAGCGATCTTGGCTAGGGTGGCGTCATCGTTCGACCGAGGAGCCCGATGAGCGACCGCACCCTGTTCACCTCCGAGTCGGTCACCGAGGGTCACCCCGACAAGATCGCCGACCAGGTGTCAGACAGCGTGCTCGACACGATCCTGGCCCAGGACCCCATGGCCCGCGTGGCCTGCGAGACGCTGCTCACGACCGGACTGTGCGTGGTTGCCGGCGAGATCACGACTAGCGCGGTCACCGATATCACCTCGATCGTGCGCCGCACAATCCTGGACATCGGCTACGACGACACGACTAAGGGGCTTGACGGACGGACCTGCGCCGTGCTCGTGTCGCTGGACAAGCAGAGCCCCGACATCGCCGGGGGAGTGGACACCGCACTCGAGCACCGCACGGGCTCCGGTGGAGAGGACCAGCTCAACTCGTTGGGCGCCGGCGACCAGGGAATGATGTTCGGCTACGCCTGCAGCGACAACGACGACCTCTTGCCGCTGCCGATCTGGCTGGCCCACCGCCTCGCCATGCGACTCGCTCAGGTGCGGCGCTCGGGATTGATCGGCTACCTGCGTCCCGACGGCAAGACCCAGGTGACGGTCGCCTACGAAGCGGGCCGGCCGGTGGGCATCGACACGGTGCTCGTCTCGACCCAGCACGACGACGGGATCGACTGGTCGACGATCCACGGCGACGTGCTCGAGCACGTGATACGTCCGATCCTGCCCGAGGACCTCGACACGAGTTCGATGAACGTGTACGTGAACCCGTCGGGCAAGTTCGTCCTGGGTGGTCCGCACGCCGACGCGGGCTTGACCGGGCGCAAGATTATCGTCGACTCCTACGGGGGCATGGCCCGACACGGCGGGGGATGCTTCTCGGGCAAGGACCCCTCCAAGGTCGACCGGTCGGCGGCCTACGCCGCGCGCTGGGTCGCCAAGCACGTGGTCGCCGCCGGGGCCGCCGAGCGCTGCGAGGTTCAGGTCGCCTACGCGATCGGCGTGGCTCGCCCGGTGTCGGTGCTCGTCGAGACATTCGGCACCGAGCGCGTCGACCGGGCCAAGATCGCCAAGGCCGTCGACGCGATCTTCGACCTTCGACCAGCCGCGATCATCCGGGACCTCGACCTGCGTCGGCCCATCTATCTGCGCACGGCGGCCTACGGCCACTTCGGGCGCGGTGACCACAGCTTCACCTGGGAGCAGACACCGCGCGTCGACGACCTGCGCCGGGAGCTGTCACTCACCTAGTGGCCGCGGCGCGCGCGGTGCGCATCGTGACCGAGGTCGGCGCGGTGGACCGACCATTCGACTACTTGGTCACCGAGTCGACGGCCGACGTGGGTCTCGGAGACCGCGTGCGCGTCGACTTCAATCACCGCTCCGTGCGGGGATGGGTCCTGGCTGAGGTGGACCCGACCCGGGCTCTCAAACCCCTCGGGCGCTGGCTGGGCTACGGCCCGCCCCCCGAGATGCTCGACCTGTTGGGGTGGGCCGCGCGCCGCTGGTACGCGCCCTTGTCGCGGTTCTTGGCCGCCGCGTCGCCCGCGACGCGCGTCACGCGGCTGCCCGACGCGCCCGGCGCGGCGTCGTTGACGCCCGCGGTGGCGTCGTCAGCGATGGAGGTATCGCCCGGCGTGGTCGTGACGGCGCCGACGATGGATCCCATCGCGCTGATACTTGGAGCGTACGAGCGGTGTCGCCAACGTCCCGGATCATTGGTCGTCCTCGTGCCGACGGAGACGTGGGCCCGGCGCCTGCGAGGTCGCCTGGAGCAACGCGGCTGCGCGGTGGCCTTCGGGGACCGCGAGTGGGACCGCGCGCGCGCCGGCTGGCCGGTCGTCCTCGGCGCGCGAGGCGCGGCCCTGGCCCCGGTGCCGCGGATCTCCGGCGCCGTCATCGCCGACGCGGACGACGACGCCTTCCGGTCCAGCGCCACGCCGACGTGGGACGCCGCGACGGTGTTGCGGGAGCGATGCCGCCGCGACGGCGCCCCCCTCTGGATGACGTCGATGATGCCCTCGCCGCGCCTGCTCGAGGGTCGGCCCTTCGAGCTCGCGGGCGACGTCGCGGGGGGTTGGCCCGCGCTGGTCACGGTGGACCGACGCCAGGGCGATCCCCACGATGGAGCGCTGGCGCGCGACTCCCTGGAGGCGGCGCACCGGGCCCTCGAGGGCGACCAGGCCGTCGCGGTCGTGGTGCTGCTCCAGCGACTCGGCCCGGGCCGACTCCTGGCGTGCCGACGATGCGGGGAGCTGGCCCGCTGCGCGGTGTGCTTCCAGGCGGAGCGCGAAGTGGACGGCCGGCTGGTGTGCGACGACGCCCACGACCCGCGCGAGAGGTTCTGCCGCCACTGCGGGGCGACGAATCTTCGTCGCGTCGGACCCGGCGTCACGACGCTGGCCCGTGACGTGTCGGCCCAGCTGGGTCGACCGGTGAGCGAGGTGACGGCCGCCACCGACGCCGACGAGCCGCTCGAGCGCGTGGTGGTGGGAACCGAGGCCGTCTTCACCCGGGTGCGCCGGTGCGCCGTGGTGGTCGTGGCCGACTTCGACCAGTATCTCCTCGCGCCGCGCGCCGCGGCCCGACGGGCGGCCGTGGTGGCCGTCGGCAAGGCGGGGCGCCTGGTGGGCAGTCGACGAGAGGGGCGCGGCGCGGTCGTGGTCCAAACCCGCCGGGGCGACGACCCGGTGCTGTCCGCCCTGCTCCGTGGCGACGTCACCACCCTGGTCGAGGAGGACGTGGCGACCGCACGGCTCCTAGGACTGCCTCCCTTTGGGGCGCTCGCGGAGGTGTCCGGTGAGGGTGCCGCAGACTTCGTCGCCCAGATTGACGGCCAGCTCGACGTCACCGCGTCGGGCGACACCTTCACGGTCCGTGCGCCGGACGCGGAAACGCTCGCTGGCGCACTGGCGACCGTGGAGCGCCCGCCGGGGCGCGTGCGCGTGGCCGTGTCGTAGTCGCCTCCTCCGGTCACGCGCGAGCCGGGCGGTAACGTGGCGGGGTGTCCACGCTGCCGATTCGCGTCTACGGCGACCCGGTTCTGACCGAGGCCACGTCGGAGGTCGCCGAGATCGACGGGCGCATCGCGGCGCTCGCCCAGACGATGATCGAGACGATGTACGAGGCGCCCGGCGTCGGACTCGCCGCCAACCAAATCGGTGTCCAGAAGCGCCTCTTCGTCTACGACAAGGGCGACGGGCCCTTCGTCGTGGTCAATCCGACCATCCTCGAGACGGACGGGGAGTGGACGTTCGAGGAGGGCTGCCTGTCGGTACCCGGGATGAGCTGGGCCATCACCAGGCCCAACGCCGTGCACCTGGTGGGCTACGACCTCGACGGCAACCAGATCGACATCCAGACCGAAGAGTACGAGGGTCGCATCTTCCAGCACGAGCTGGACCACCTCGACGGGGTCTTGCTAGTCGAACGCCTCGACCCGGACCAGCGACGAGAGGCGAAGCGGATCCTGGCCGAGCGACGGGTGAACCTGTCGGCCGACGACCCCGACGGATTGCACCGACTTCAGGACCTGTAGATGCGCCTGGCGTTCCTCGGCACGCCCGACGCGGCCGTGCCGTCGCTTCGGGCGTTGGTGGCGGCCGGTCACGACGTCGAGGTCGTCGTCACGCGGCCAGACCGGCGCCGCGGGCGCGGCACGGAGAGGTCGCACAGCCCCGTCCACGAGGCGGCCGACACGCTGGGGATACCAGTGGCGTTCGACGTGGCGGACCTGGACGCCGCACGCGTGGAGCGGGGTGTCGTCGTGGCCTACGGGGCGCTCGTGCCGGCGGCGGTGCTCGCGACGATACCGATGCTCAACGTCCATTTCTCACTGCTGCCCCGCTGGCGGGGCGCGGCGCCGGTCGAGCGCGCGATACTGGCCGGCGACGAGGAGACGGGTGTGTCGGTGATGTCGCTCGAGGCCCGGTTGGACACCGGTCCCGTGCACCTGATGCGCCGTGTCGGCGTCGACCACAAGACCGTGTCCCAGCTCACCGCGGAGTTGGCGCTCCTGGGTGCCGCGGCCGTGGTCGAGGTTCTGGCGTCGCGCGAGCTGCTCGCGCATCCCGAGCCCCAGTCCGGCGAGGTGACCTACGCGGCCAAGCTGTTGGGCGAGAACCTTCACCTCGTACCCGAGATGACCCGGGACGCCTTCTTGCGCACGGTGCGTCTCGAGCGTGCCTTCACCATCATCGGTGGCCGCCGCCTCAAGGTGCTGCGAGCGCACGCCCTCGAGGTCCCGATCCCCCCGGCGGGCACGGTCGTGATCGTCGAGGGCGACGTGGCGCTCGCCACGTCGGACGCCGTCGTGGTCCTCGACGAGGTCCAGCCCGAAGGAACGCGTGCGATGTCGGGGGCGGCCTGGTGGCAGGGCGCACGACTCACGGCCGCCACCGCACAGTGGGCGTGAGGAGAAACGGCGAGTCCTAGGCTGACCTCGTGACCTCGATCGATGCCGGCCCGACGGGTTCGCTGCGCGTGGCCCCTTCCATATTGGCCGCGGACTTCGGCGCCCTTGCCGAAGCCGTTCGCGAGATCGACGCCGAGACCGATTGGCTCCACGTTGACGTGATGGACGGACACTTCGTCCCCAATGTCTCGATCGGACCGCCGGTCGTGCGGTCGTTGCGCGCCTACAGCACCCGTTTCTTCGACTGCCACCTGATGATGAGCGAGCCCGGGCGATACCTGGAGTCCTTCGTCCAGGCCGGGGCCGACGGTTGCACCGTCCACGTGGAGGTCGGCTCGACCGCGTCCCTGATCAGTGACGCCAAAGCCCTCGGCCTGCGTGTCGGGCTGGCCGCGAACCCCGACACGCCCTTTGCCGAGGTGGCCCCGTACCTCGGCGACGTGAACCTGCTGTTGTTGATGACCGTCTTCCCCGGGTTTGGAGGGCAGCGCTTCATCGCTGACGTCATGGACAAGGTGGTCGAGGCGCGGCGCGAGATTGACGTCAACGACTTGAGCCTCGACATCGAAGTTGACGGCGGCATCGACCAGGTGACCGCGCCCATCGCGGTGCGGGCCGGGGCCAACGTCCTCGTCGCCGGATCGGCAATCTTTCGAGCGCCCTCGCCCCTCGACGCCGCCCGACACCTGCGCGAGGCAGCGCTCGCGATCCGATGAGTCTCTCGCCGTCGGAGTTGATGCTGATGGCCGTGGAGGAGGCTCGGCGCGCGCGGTTGGTCGCGCCTCCCAACCCCTGGGTGGGCGCGGTGGTCGTCGACGATCGGGGAGTGGTGGTTGCACGGGGCCATACCCAGGCACCGGGCGGGTCCCACGCCGAAATCAACGCGCTGAACGACGCGGACGACCTCGCCCGGGGCGCGTCGATGTTCGTCACGCTCGAGCCCTGTGTCCACGTCGGCCGCACCGGGCCGTGCGTCGAAGCGATCGTCGAGGCGGGTATCCGTCGCGTCGTGGTAGGCACGCTGGACCCCGACCAGCGCATGGCCGGCCAGGGGGTCGAGGTGCTGCGCGCCTCCGGCGTGGACGTCGAGGTTGGCGTGCGAGAAGAGGTCGTGCGCGACCAGCTCGCGGCGTACCTCTGGCAGCGAACGACCGGGCGCCCCTACGTGGTGGCGAAGGTTGCGGCAACCCTCGATGGCGCCGTCGCGATGGACGACGGCACGAGTCAATGGATCACCGGCGCGGAGGCGCGACGCGACGCCCACCGGCTGCGCGCCGAGTCCCAGGCCATCATCGTGGGTGCTGGCACGGTGCGGACCGACGACCCCGCCTTGACCGCGCGGTTGGACGGACAGGTCTACGAGCCCCTGCGCGTGGTGCTCGGCAGCGCCCCGGAGCACGCCCGCGTGCGGCCGTGCCGGGAGCGCACCGGGGCCCTAGAACCCGTGCTCGAGGAGCTCGGTGCCGACGGCGTGCTCCAAGCGCTGGTGGAGGGAGGCCCGAGCACCGTGAGCGCCTTCCTCGACGCGGGCTTGGTCAACCGCCTGGTGTGGTACGTCGCACCGGCGTGGGCCGGGCGCGGCGCGACGCGCGGCGCCGTGGAAGGGTTGACGACGCCCAGCATCGACGCCCTGCGCCGGGGTCGGCTGGTGGGGGTCGTTCGAATCGGCGAGGATGTACGTATGGACGTGGAGGTCTAATGGCTCTTTCATCGATCGATGCCGCGATCGCGGCACTGCGCGACGGGGGCATGGTGGTCGTCGTCGACGACGAGGATCGCGAGAACGAGGGCGACCTGATCATGGCCGCCGAGGACGTGACCCCCGAGTCGATGGCGTTCTTCCTCGAGTACACGTCGGGGGTCATCTGCGTCCCGCTCGAGTCGACGCGGGCCGATGAGCTGGAGTTGCCCCTCATGGTGGTCGCCAACACCGAAGCGCAACGGACGGCCTTCACCGTGTCGGTGGACTACCGCCACGGCACCACGACCGGCATCTCCGCCCATGATCGCGCGGCGACGGTGCGTTCCCTCGTGGACCCCGCGACCCAGCCAGCCGACCTCGCGCGCCCCGGTCACGTCTTTCCCCTCCGCTATCGCACCGGTGGAGTGCTCAAGCGCGCGGGCCACACCGAAGCCGCGGTCGACCTGTGCCGCTTGGCCGGCCGCAGACCGGCGGGCGTGCTGTGCGAAATCGTGACCGCCGACAAGTCCGACATGGCTCGCCTGGGCGAGTTGGAGGTCTTCGCCGAGGCGCACCAACTGCCCATCGTGTCGATCGCCGACCTGATTCGCTACCGACGCCACCACGAGAAGCTCGTGCGTCGAGTCGCCGAAGCCGCTCTGCCCACTGAGTACGGCCAGTTCCAGGCGTACGTCTTCGAGTCCGTGTTGGACGGCGAGCAGCACCTGGCCCTCGTGTTCGGCGACATCTCGGGACCGGTCGATCCCCTGGTGCGCGTGCACTCGGAGTGCTTGACCGGCGACGTCATGGGATCGATGCGCTGTGACTGCGGCCCGCAGCTGCACACGGCCCTCGCCAAGATCGCCGCCGAAGGGGCCGGCGTTGTGGTGTACCTTCGCGGACACGAAGGCCGCGGCATCGGCCTCGGCCACAAGATCCGGGCTTACGCACTGCAAGAGGACGGGCACGACACGGTCGACGCCAACCTCGAGCTAGGCCTACCCGTCGACTCGCGGGAGTACGGCATCGGCGCCCAGATCCTCGTGGACCTCGGGGTCACGCGCATGCGCCTGATGACCAACAACCCGAGCAAGTACGGGGGTCTGGAGGGATTCGGTCTGATGATCGTCGAGCGCGTGCCCTTAGAGAGCCGCCCGACCCCGTTCAACATCGACTACCTGCGCACGAAGCGCGAACGGATGGGTCACCTGCTCGGAGGCCTCGATGACCAAGAGTGATCGGCTCGCGTTTGACGAGGCGCTGGCGGACTCCTGGCGGCCCCGGGTCGGCGAGATGCTGGTGGGCGTGGCCGACGGACGGGGCGTGCGCGTTGCCCTGGTGTGCAGCCGGTTCAATGGCGGCGTGACGCTGCGCCTGTTGGAGTCGGCCCTCGAGACCTTGAGTGCGGCCGGGGTCGAGCGCACCGACCTCGCGATTGCGTGGACGCCGGGGGCCTTCGAGCTACCCCTGCTCGCGAGGGCCTTCGCCAGCGGATCGCGCCCCTTCGATGCGGTGATCACGCTGGGCGCGGTGATCCGCGGAGAGACCGGGCACTACGAGATCGTGGCTGGCGAGTGTGCTCGCGGGGTCCAGGACGTCCAGCTGGCGACGGGAGTGCCCGTCGTGTTCGGGGTCCTCACGACGAA
>Ga0209415_10000252_pt1 | contig 93709 bp, 89 predicted proteins | sample PeaSoiSIISIP2007_FD_187696 | JGI IMG/M metagenome (GOLD analysis project Ga0209415, IMG submission 187696) | Peat soil microbial communities from Weissenstadt, Germany - SII-SIP-2007 (SPAdes) (version 2) | ecosystem: Environmental > Terrestrial > Soil > Wetlands > Peat | place: Germany... | reverse complement strand
ATCCGCGAGAGGTGTGGGGGCGGGGCTATCGCTTTCCCATCCGCCGAAGGGAGAAAAACTAAGTGGCATTGCGCACTTATGCGTGCCGCGTCGCCACTCCTGGCGACGCCAACGCCGCCGACGGTGTCGAGAAGAGTCTCGACACGGCACGAGTGAGTGCGCCACGTTAGCCCCTACCCAAGAGATGCGTCCAAGGCATCGATTCGGCCCTGGAACATCCGCGCTAGCTTGCGACTCAGCTGCACCGCTCTTGCGGCCATAATCAACCACACAGCCGCGATCAGCCCAATGACTGTTGCGTGCGCTGGGGCAGCCAGAGCGGTACCCACGCAAAAGGTCAGGACGCCCGCAGGGAGGGTCAGCCGCAAAAGCCAACCAAACCACCCTGCCCCGTGAAAATTCCGCTGACGCTCCAGCGCCGCTCGGTAGAACCGAATGCACTCGGTCTGGCCCATGTCGGGAATTACGCGCGCCGGGCGCCCTCGGAGCTGAGTCACAAACATATCGATGCCACCTAGAATTGCAAGCGCCGAACCGACGCGCTGCAAGGCGCTGTGAAAATGGGTTATAAGAAGGCCAAATCCGGCGATCACCAGCAATGCGACAAGGCGGACACCGACGGACCTCCTTCGTAGTCCTTTTTGCAGCTTTTCCGCCTCCATCCGGAGCCGCTCCGGCGAAATCTGAAGCGGATTCGTGTTCATTCCTTCCCAAAGAACCTTCAGATTATTGGGCACATCGTCATCCGGCATCGCGACCTCCTCTGTGAAATTGACGGCTCAGCACGTTCTTGATCCGGTGAATCTTGGTCCAGACGTTCGCGACCGAGAGGCCTGTGATCTCAGCGATCGATTCCGCGTCCATATCTTCCAGGTACGCGAGCATCAGTTGGCGATCGGTGGGCTCCAACCTCTGGATCAGCGCCAACAAGCGCGCCAACGACTTCTGGCGGTCCGCCAGCGCCTCGATGCTGTCGCCGCCCGCTTGTGATTCGGCCTCTTCCAAAGTCAGAAATTCCGTTCGACCCTTCCTACTTTGTCGAATTACGTGGGACGTAGCGGTATTGTGAGCCACTCGGTAGGTCCAGGTTCGAAACGAGCATCTTCCATTGAACTTTTCGAAGCTGGGCCACAACGCGAGATGAATCTCCTGCAAGAGGTCGCGGCGTCGGTCTGCGTCGGCTTCGTAGGCATAGGCCAGCCGTTCGAGAGCCGCGCCATATTCTTCCGCGACCCGGCGGTACAGTGCGTCCTGGCTCTCTGTTTCGTCCACGATTCGACTCAGTGTCCCAATACTGAGGTAGTCGGTGGCGAGCGGAACTCCTTACGGATTTCCCACGGTATAATCCGCTCATGCCCCACGTTGAGAAGCACGCACCGGGCTCGTTCAATTGGTTGGAGCTCGGAACCACGGATCAGAAGGCCGCCCAGGAGTTCTATGGCGCGCTACTGGGCTGGCAGCCGCGGGACTTCCCGATGCGGCGGAATTTCAACTACACCATGTTCACCCTCAACCGCCGCATTGTCTCGGGTTGCTATCCCATTCAGAAGGGACAACCGGCGCCCCCCCACTGGGATCTTTTTGTCGCTGTCGACAACGCCGATGAGACCGCCGCGCTGGCCGCCGAACTGGGAGGCGCCGTTCTGCAACCGGCCTCCGAGGTCGTTACTTTCGGACGCAAGGCCGTGATTCAAGATCCCACCGGCGCGGTATTTTCGGTTTGGCAGCCTAAAGAACACATCGGAGTCGGAGTCGTGGGCGAGAACGGAACGCTCTGCTGGGCCGACCTGAACACAGGCGACCGGCTCCGCGCGAAAGAATTCTACGAAGCTCTCTTCGGCTGGCAGCTCGTGCCCGGCAAAGACAAGACGGCCGATTCTTATCTGCACATCAAGAACGGCGAAGCGTACATCGGCGGCCTCCTGCCCGATTCCCATCGCGACAAAAACGCGCAGCCGCAATGGCTGATCTATTTCCAGGTTGCAGATTGCGACGCATCCACCGCCAAGGCCAAGGATCTCGGCGCGCAGGTCTTCACGCCGCCGATGAGTATCGAGAACAACCCAGAAAACGCCCTGCGCTATTCCGTCCTCGCCGACCCGCAAGGAGCGGTGTTCGCGCTCTTCACCGGGCGCGTGTAAGCCCGGGCATGCTCCACCTCTATTGCGACGTCAGTCTCCCGGTGCCGCTCGATCAGCCCTTCACCTATCTGCTTCCGGAGACCCTTCGGCTGCGCGTCCAGACCGGCTGCCGGGTGCTGGTTCCATTCGGCCAACGCACCGTCGCTGGGGTGGTCTTACGCGTCCACAATGAGCCGCCGCCGACCGAGCCGCGCGAGGTTCTGCGACTTCTGGATGAAGAACCGGTGCTCGATGCGGGCCTGCTCAAGCTGGGCCGCTGGATCGCCGAGTACTATTGCGCGCCCTTGGGCGAGACCCTGCGCGCGATGACGCCGCTGGCCGCCGACATCCGCCATGGCAAGCTGTATTCGCTCACCTCCTCGGGACACGACGCGGCTCGCCAGTTTCATTTCGACGACAGCACGCCCGATCCTGCCGCCGATCTGCTGCGGCTGCTGGATCAGCGTCCGCTCACTGGCGCATATCTGGCCCGCAAGGTCCCCAAAGCCGCCTCGGTTCTCCGCGCGCTTGAGAAGAAGGGGCTGGTGGAATCGGAAGATCGCACGGGGCAGCGCCATCACCGTGTCGCGGCTGCAGCGGCTCCGACGCCACCAGTCGCCTCGGAGATCGCCCCACGCATCGCCCGTACGCTCAATCCGCATCAGGCGATCGCTTTCGTCTCCATCCACGCGGCTCTCGATGCCCAAGAGTTTCGCGCGTTTCTGCTCGAAGGCATCACCGGCTCCGGCAAGACCGAGGTGTACCTTAGCGCCATTGAGGCGGCACTGGCGCGGGGTAAAAGCGCGTTGATGCTGGTGCCCGAGATCGGCCTCACACCAGCTGTCGCGGGCCAGTTCCATCAGCGCTTTGGCGAGCGTGTCGCCATCCTGCATTCCGCCTTTCACGACACCGAGCGCGCCGAGCAATGGCGGCGCATCCGCGCCGGAGGGGCTACCGTCGTCGTGGCCACGCGCTCCGGCGTCTTCGCGCCGCTTCATGACCTCGGCCTGATCGTAGTCGACGAAGAGCACGACCAAAGCTATAAACAGCAGGAGACGCCGCGCTATAGTGGCCGCGACGTCGCCGTGGTGCGCGCCCGCGACGTGGGAGCGGTTGTTGTTCTCGGCTCCGCCACGCCGAGTCTTGAAACCCGCTATAACGCCGAGCGCGGCAAATACACGCGGCTGGAGCTTCCCGAGCGTATCGAACGCCGTCCCCTGCCCCAGGTGCAGCTCATCGACATGCGCCAGGAATTCTTGGAGACCCGCAAGCAGGTCACCTTTTCCCGAACCTTGATCGACGCCGTCACGGAGCGTCTGGCCAATGGCGAGCAGACCATGTTGCTGCTCAACCGCCGCGGCTTTTCAAGCTTCGTGGTTTGCCGCGCCTGCGGCCACCGTGTCGAATGCGTGAACTGCTCGGTGACGCTCACCTATCATCGCCGCGACCGCCGCATGCTGTGCCATTACTGCAATTATTCGACTCCCGTGCCGAAGCGCTGCCCCAAGTGCGAGAGCGAATTCGTCCAATTCGTGGGAGCCGGCTCGGAGCGAGTCGAAGAAGAGATGCACGCCGCGTTTCCGCGTGCCCGCATCGCGCGGTTGGATCGCGACACCGTGCGCGGCAAGCACGATTACGAGACCATCCTCTCCGGTTTCCGCGAACGCTCATTCGACATTTTGGTGGGCACACAGATGATCGCCAAGGGCCACGACATCCCCAATGTGACGCTGGTGGGCGTGGTCAACGCCGATGTGGGCCTGGGCCTCCCCGATTTCCGAGCGGCGGAGCGCACATTCCAACTCCTCACTCAGGCCGCCGGACGAGCCGGGCGCGGTGACATCGCCGGCATCGTCCTGATCCAGACCGTCAACCCCGAGCACTACGCGATCCGCTGCGCCGCCGCGCAGAATTACGAAATGTTTTACGCTAAGGAGATCGAATTCCGGCGCCTCATGTGGTACCCCCCTTTTGGCGCTTTGGCCAATGTGGTGGTCCGCGCTGGGCGCGAGGAGGAGGCGCTTGCCCGCAGCGGGGCTCTCGGGCGCCTGCTCCAACCGGCTCCCGAGGGCGTCAAGGTATTGGGTCCCGCGCCCGCCGCAGTGGCGCGCCTCAAGAACGAGTATCGCTTTCAAATGTTGCTCAAAACCTCAAGCCGTGCGCGTCTGGGCGAGATTCTCGCCGAACTGCGGCGCTTTGCCGCCGCCGAACACTGGCCCGCCGCTTCCCTGCTGATCGACGTCGATCCCATGACTTTGCTCTGATATGACCCTGAACAAGCCCGGCGGATTCAAGACGGTCGAGGAGAATCTTCACGTGGCCATGCGCTTTTTTGGGCAAGCCACTGGCGCAGGAGAAGTCCGCACCGCCAATGGCGTCGAGATGGTGTATTCGGGTCTGGACTATGGAGTGTTCAACATCGCCCTGCTCGCCGGGCCGGTTTCCTCCGAGCACGACCTGACCACGATTCTGGGCACCGCCGGGCGCTTTTACCACGAGCGGAAATCGCGCTGGTCCTTCTGGATCTGCGAGGATCTCCTGGACTCGGGAGCACGCCGCCACAGCCGCGAGATCTTCAACGAGTCCGGGATGCGCGCGATCTCTCACGCTCCCGGCATGCTGACGGCCGCGCTCGCTGCGCCGTCGCGGACGCTTCCGGAAATCGAATGCCGCGCGGTCTTGGATCCCGAGTCGCGAGCTGCTTTCGCCGGACTTACCGTAAGCTGCTTTGATATTCCGGTTGCCGTCGCCCGCGCCGTGTATGAGCCGGAAGCCGCCTGGCAAGGGTCTTATCGCGGCTACGTGGGAATGGTCAACGGCGCCGCGGTATCCATCGTGGCCCTGGTACGGTCGCAGGGCGCCATGGGCGTGTACTCGCTGGGTACGATTCCGGCGCAGCGCCATAAGGGTTATGGCGAAGCTCTTCTGCGCGCCGCAGTGGCAACGGAAAAGAATGCCCTCGATGAGCCGCTGGTGCTGGAATCCACCGAGGCTGGCTACCGCCTGTATCGCAGACTTGGATTCCGCGACGTTACCAATTTCACTGTGTACCTGACGAGATAAGGCGCGCCGAGTCCTTTAGCCCGCGGTCCGATTAGACGGAGCCGCGCGCGTAGCAAGCGGGAACCGCTTAGCTGGCGTTGAAACTGGAGACGAGCTTTGAAAAAATCGAGCTAATCGACGGCATGATCGCCGGCGGCAGAAATCCTGCGACCACTACCGCTATCGATGCCGCCAACAGGGCATATTCAATCATGTCTTGGCCGCGGTCATCCAGCCACAACCGTCGCGCCGTACGAAGCAGGTTCGCCATTGGAGCAACTCCTCGATTCCCATCTTGCCCCGAGTGCGCCGCGTTAACAAGCCTTTTGTTACCTTAGCAGTGCAAGTTGAAACCCCCTATTCGCAGGGGCTAAATTAATCCGCTTAGCGACGCCTCAGTATTTCTCCTGGGACTGTGGGAGCGGTTCGTACTGTAACGAAAGTTCCCGATGGGGGATGGGCTCAGCGATTCGCCCGCCGCCGCCTTCGCTCCGCCAAGCCAGCATTGCGGGGAGCAGCAATGTTACCGCCACAATCGCCCAAAGCGCGGGCCCGCTTGGAAGGGAGAGCACCGCGAGTGTCCGGAACGCGATCAACCATGCCATGGTGAGGACGCCCCCGGCGGTCACCGCGGCCCACCGCCATTTGCTTTTGGATTCAAGCACCCCGCATTGGACCGTCAACGCCAGCGGAATCGCTACGATCAAGTCCGCCAGATAGTGTTCTCCAAATCCCATCGTCGCGAGCGCCGTGAGGATAAGGAAAATTCCCGCGAGCGGCCCCAGGAACCAACGCCTGCGAAGATTCCAGAAAAGCAGAAAGGTCCAGGCCACGTGCAACGACGGCATTCCATTTCTGGGCACGATGGTAAGAGGCGCCGGCGCGGCGTTTGAAAGCTCCGGAAGATGCGCGGGATAGTCATGCGGAAACAGGTAAGCCGGCCCGCTTACGGGACAGATCAAATAAAGTGTAAATCCGACGACGCCGAGCGCGACAAAGACGATCCCGAGGTTAACCGGAAATCGCCTCTCTCCTCCGCGCCACTGAAGCGTCAGGCAGGCCGATAGGGCCAACGGTAGGCTGTTGTAGATGTGGCCGCACAACGAGAGCAGCCAGAAATGCGCGCGCAGGAATGCGCCCAGTCTCCAACTCGGGGCGGCTGGGTCCAGATGCAAGTCGAACGCGAAAACTACAGGGTCGTATGTGACCGGTATCAACTGCGCGGCCAGCCCGACGCTGACCATCGACCCCATGCATAGGAGCGGGATCAGCGCGCAACGCATCATCTCCGTCAGCGCATCGCGCTTCTCCGCCGCGGAGGCCCAAATCCATCGGGTTGCAACCAACTGAACCGCGCCCATTCCCAGAAAGGCGCACGGGATCGCGACTCGGCTGCCGAAAAAGTAAGCCGTCATGCCATGACTGAAGTGGTAGACGGCGGCGAATCCAAGGCCCAGAATCGCGCAAGTCGAGAGGCCGCGCTTGGAGCGGTCTCCGCTTACAAAAACGAGCAGGCTACCGCAGTACGCGAAGGCGATATAGGGGCCCGTGCCGATTTGCAGGATGCCGGCAGCCAGCATCAACAGAAGCGCGGTGGCCAGCGTCTGAAGCGCCCTATATGCGGTTGCCGAATCCCGGCCGACAGGCGCGGATGCCAGGGGCTGCGTCACTATTCTTGATCATCGGCCGATCTCCGCGAACGCATTACGCGGCGATTGCGAGCCTTGATGAAGCGTCGCCGTAAACCGCAATCAAACCTTGTACGGAGCGCGCTCACGCTCGAACGCTTCTTCCGTCACTCGCGAGCGGAGCCGGCGGCTGCCCGGCCATTCCAGGCGCATGTCGCGGCAAACTTCATCGAGCATGCCCACTGAACACATCTTGCACTCCAAAGCGAAGGCGGTCAGCAGCAGGTTGTCGCAAACGGCGTTGATGAGGCGGGGAATCCCTTGCGAGCGCAGGTGAATCTCGGCCATCAACTCCTCGGAGAACACGGTTTGGTCGGCCATGCCGGCTTTTTCGAGGCGCGCTTCCATATATTCCACCGCGTCGCGCAGCGTAAACGGCTGCAAATTACAACGCAGCACGATGCGCTGCTTCAGTTGCCTCAGATTGGGAGCGTCCAGCTTGCGGTCCAGCTCGGGCTGGCCCGAAAGAATGATCTGCAATAGTTTGCCGTTGCGGTTTTCCAGGTTCCCCAGCAAGCGGATTTCCTCGAGAACCTCCCATTCCAGATTGTGCGCCTCATCCACCAGCAGCACCACCGTCCGGCCTTCTTGCGCTTGCTCCACCAGCAGCTGATTCAGGGCGAACAGCACCTCGGTCTTCGAAGTGCGCGGACACGGCAGATTCAGATCGTACGCGATCATCTCGAAAAACTGGTCCGGGTTGATGCGCGAATTGAACAGAAATGCAAACTCGATATACTGCGACTCCAGATAATCGCGCAGGCATTCGAGCATGGTGGTTTTACCCGTGCCCACCTCGCCCGTTAAGACGATGAATCCCTTGCGCGCTTGCACGCCGTATACCAGATTCGCCAACGCCTCTTCATGCTGATCGCTGCGGTAAAAGAACGCAGGATCGGGGCTTAGGCTGAAGGGGCTCTCCGAGAAGCCAAAAAATGCATTGTACATAGGAAGGGGTTATAACCCTCTCTCTCGTTTGTTCTCCCGATAGTACCATGCATCGGCAGGACCGGCCAATGGTATTTAGGCTCTAGGCGTACTACTCTGTAAATTATTATTCCTAAACGACTTCCGAAGACTAAAGGGGACTGAGGCGATCACCGTATTCATACTTCGCCAACAGTCTCGGAACACTAAGGCGATTTCCCTACCCCTAGCCTACGTGGTTGCCCTAAAGCCTATCCTACAGACGTATCCGCGAAAGGACGATTCAGGATAAGAAGCCGAAATGCGGAGGTCCGCAGCGGCTGGAAAAGCATCCTTGCCGAGTAAATCCATGGTCGTCGCGGTGATCTCCCCGAATCAAGAAGCTCAGGATGTGATTGTCAGGGCGCTCGAGCGCACCGGCAGTATCGAAACTGTCTGGTCCTTGTTGGCTTATCCCGATCCCGGCAATCTCAAGGACTTACCGCAGGACCCCAATGGGTGCGTCATGTTCCTTGATTTCTCGGAACAGACTCCGGCGACGGTGATTGCGGCCGAGGCGAAGGCATTGTATCCGGCCATCCGGGTAATTGGCATGCTCGCTGGCGCAAATTCTAGCTTAAATTCGAGCAAAGAGCCCCTTGACCGGACAATCCTTGCCAAGCTTGGAGTTCGCGACGTGGTCGGCTTGCCGCCCCTGCCGCACGAAGTGATTCAGGTCCTTGCCAAAAACGCCTCCGGGGCCGATCTGCTTCCGTCCGAGACCTCGGACGGGAAGATCTTCGCCTTCCTTCCAGCCAAGCCGGGAGCGGGAGCCACCACCTTGGCGGTGCATGTGGCGGCCGCAGCCGCGCGCCTTTCGGGCGACCCGACGCTGCTGATCGATTTCGACTTTCGCTTGGGGATGACCTCGTTTCTACTGAAGCTGCAGGGATTGTACTCGGTGCTCGACGCTCTAAACGAAAGCAGCCCTTTGGAAATCCGCTGGGACCGGTTAGTCAACCGCCGCGGCGCGCTGCAGATCCTCGGATCGGCTCCCCAAATCTTCGGCAATACCGATCCGGAACGGGGTACGGCCTTACTGTTGGGCTGCGCGCGCAAAGCCTATAAGACGATCGTGGTGGACCTTCCCGGTGAAATGCGCGACTACGAGATCGATACCCTGCGCCGCGCGGCGGAATGCTTCCTGGTGTGCACGCCGGATATCGACGTGATGCACATGGCCCAACGCAAATCCGTACAACTGCGCACGCTCCAGTTGGAAAAGAAGACCTCCGTGATCCTGAACCGCACCGGAAAGATGGGGTTCGTCTCCACCCGCGACGTCGAATCGATCTTGCAGTTGCCGGTGAGATTCAGTGTGGCCAACGCGGAGAAGGAACTTGGTGAGGCGACCAGAATGGCGGCGGCTCTGGAGGGGCGCGGCGCGGCCGCAACCCAGATCGAAAACATCGCGAGGTGCCTGCTGCCCTCTGAGACTTGGAACGCCCAGGAGGCCACCACCCCCCGAAAATTCATGGATTTCTTCTCCGTGGGAGGAATGAAGGGCAGGAGTTGAGGCACGACTATGGAAACCTTGTTGCGACGGTTGGGAGACGAAGTCCGGGAGACCCTGCATCAGATCATGGGACTGATGGAGCTGATGACCGAGGAGCCTCTGTCGGAGCGCCAATCGCAATATCTATCGCGCTGCCGGGCCAGCGCGGATCAGCTCCTATGCGACGCCAACGACCTCGCGGAGCTGGCCGGCGTGGAATTTCCGCGGCCTGAGCCAGTCCCCTTTCACGTGGCCAGCACGATAGAAGAGATCGCGGGACTGATGTGGCTGCTGGCGAGCCGCCGCGGAGCGGCGTTCTCCTGGAGGCTCGAAGGCGATTTGCCAACGACGGTTCAGGGGGATGGGAGGCTGCTTCAGGATCTCCTGCGCAGGGCCATCGAAAGCGCCATGCGTACGGCGCCTTGGGGCAAAATTCAGATGACGGCGAAGGCGGCGGGCGAACAGGCCTTGGCGTTTGAGATCACGGCGACCGCAGCCGACTCTCCGGTGTCCGAGGTGGAATTCGCGGCCTCCGACGGCCTGGGAGCAGCGCTGGGATTGAGTATTGTCCGCAAGCGGCTGGGCCAGTTGGGCGGCCACCTTACAACAGCCGTGGAAGACGGCCGCGCCACTCTGCTGATGACCATTCCGTATCATTCCGCCAGCTCCGGCGCGAACGAAGGGGCGGAAATCGGCGCGCCGCTGAATTTGCTGATCGCCGAGGATTCCGACGACAGCTACCTGCTGATCGAGGCTTACCTGGCGAACGAGGGGCACAAGCTCTCGCGGGCGCTGGATGGCGCGCAGGCGTTGGAGATGGCCAAGTCGGGCAGCTACAATTTCATCGTCATGGACGTAAAGATGCCGGTGATGGACGGCTACACCGCGACGCGTCTCATCCGCGAATGGGAAACCGAACAAGGCCGCGCGCGCTTACCGATCCTGTTGCTGTCGGCGGAAGAGGCGGCCCGGCAGATGCGCATCGGCGCCACCGCGGGTTGTTCCGGCTACTTGACCAAGCCCGCCACCAAGGCGCAGGTGCTGGCCGCTCTGAGTTATTACGCGCGCCCGGAATCCCGGGTAGCATCGCCGGTAAAATAGCGTGACCGTCTCTTTAGTCTTTCTCGCCGGCTTGATCGCGGCGTGCTGCGTGTCACTTGCGGCGCTGGTCCGTCACAGCCGTGAGCGCTTACGCCGGATCGAGGCGCTCAACAAGAGCCTGGAGCGCAACGCGGCGGAGCAATCCGATCAGCTTCACGCCATTCTTGCGGCGGTGCGAGTCGGGACGTGGAGCCACGATCTGACTTCGAACCGCATGGCCTTGCAGGGCCGCGTAGTTTTAGAAAGCTCCAATGAGCTACACGGCTTCCCTCCGCGGACCGAACACAGTTTCGATGAGCTTCTAGAAGCCATTCATCCCGAGGATCGAGCCCGATTCCAGGAGGCCTGCCGGCTCGCGGCCGAGGGAACCAGTACAAGCATCGATCTCGAACTCCGCGTGGTGCAACCGGACAATTCGGTTCGCTGGATCCTATGGGAAGGCGGCATTTCCCGGTGCTCAGAAGGAAAGCCGGTCTGCCTGGGCGGCATCAACCTGGACATCACCAAGCGCAAGAACGCGGAAATCGCGCTGCGGCAAAGCGAGGCGGAGGTTCGAAAGCTCAACGAAACTCTGGAGCAGCGAGTTCAGTCCGGAATCGCAGAGCTGGTGGATTCCGAACGGCGCTTCCGCCTGATGGTGGAAGGAGTCCAAGACTACGCCATTTTCATGCTCGACACCGAGGGAAGAGCGGTGAGCTGGAACCTTGGCGCGGAGCGCATTTATGGTTATTCAGCCGAGGAAATCCTCGGCACGCAACGCGCCTCCGATGCGATTGTCGGAAAGCATTTTTCGATCTTCTGTCCCGAAGAGGACATCCGGCGCGGCGCTCCGGATGAGGAACTGCGCCTGGCGTCCATCGAAGGGCGAGCCGAAAGAGAAGCGTGGCGGGTGCGGCGCGATGGCTCCCGCTTCTGGGCCAGCGTGGTGATCACCGCGGTCCACGACGACTCCGGCGATTTGTGCGGCTTCTCCAACGTTACGCGCGACATTACCGAACGAAGGCAGGTGCAGCAACAACTGGAAGAGCAGCGCAGGGGCGCCGAACAAGCCAACCAGGCCAAGAGCGGTTTCCTCGCAGCCATGAGCCATGAGATTCGCACCCCCATGAACGCGATTCTAGGCATGACGGACCTGCTCTGGGAAACCGAGTTGAATGAAGATCAGCGCCACTATGTGGAGATCTTCCGGATGGCCGGATCCAATCTCATGGATCTGATCAACAACATTCTGGATCTCTCGAAGATCGAATCCGGGCGGCTGGAGTTGGAAAAGACCGAGTTCAACCTGGAAACTGTCGTGACCGGCGTCTTTGACCTGCTCAGCCCCAAAGCGCGCGAAAAAGGCATCGTCGTGCGTTGGGAGATCGCGCCGGAAGTAACCAGACGCCTGCTGGGCGATGCCGCCCGTCTGCGCCAGATTCTGGTGAATCTGATGGGAAACGCGATCAAGTTCACGGCTCTGGGAGAGGTGGGCATCTCAGTTCGCAATCGCGAGGGAGGGCCTCCGGGTGAACTTAGCTTTGTGGTTTCCGATACCGGAGTGGGCATTCCTCCCGAGAAGCTCAAGGCCATTTTCGACCCGTTCGCGCAGGCGGATTCCTCCATCGCCAATCGTTACGGCGGCACCGGATTAGGCTTGGCCATTTGCCGCCGCTTGGTGGAAAGCATGAATGGCGTCCTTTACGTGATGAGCGAGCCCGGCCGCGGAAGCTCCTTCCACTTTACGGCGCGCTTCGAAGCGGCTGCCGGATCGCAGCCCGCTGCGCAGAGTCAAAAAAGCGCGACGCCAGTACGCGCCTCCAGAGTCGCGGCTCGAAAACTTCTGGTCGCCGAGGATTCGCCGGACAATCAATTTCTCATCCAGGCGTATCTGAAGCATCAGCCCTACACATTGGTTTTTGTCGCGGACGGGAAGGCGGCTGTTGACAAATGTGTGAACCAATGGACGAAGCAATCCCCCGAAGGCCCGTTCGACGCCATCCTGATGGATATGAAAATGCCCGTGATGGACGGTCTGACCGCGGCTCGCGCCATTCGGGACATGGAGCAAAAGCGAGACCGGCGGCCGGTTCCCATCCTCGCGCTGACGGCCAACACGGAGCGTGAAGATATCGAAGCCTGCCGCGTGGCGGGATGCACCTCCCACTTGTCCAAGCCGGTCACCAAGGCGGCGCTTCTTCGCGCGGTGGAAGATTTGTTTGCAAGCGAGCGGCACACTGAGCAACCCAAAACCGAAATCGCGATCACGCCGTCCGAAGGCGTTGAGTCGCTTGTACCGCGCTACTTGTCCGCGCGCCGCAAGGAGCTGCGGGAGATGGTGGCATGCCTCGCGGCTTCCGATTTCGAACAGATCTCCTCACGCGGCCATGACATGAAAGGCACCGGCCGCTCCTACGGATTCCCGGCGATCACGGAGATCGGCGCGGCGCTGGAACGCCTGGCTCAACACGCAGACAAAGAGGGCATTGACAACCAACTGCTGCGCCTGGCGAATTATCTGGAAAGCGTAGGCACGGCTGCGGAGGTTGCTGAGGGTTGAGCCGTGAGTTAGGCTCATTCACAGCGAAGGGCGGCCATGGGATCGATACGAACCGCGCGGCGCGCGGGGATGTAGCAGGCCAGTAGCGTCAGAGCGAACAGCGCCAGCGCGGCGGAAGCGAATGTGATGCGATCCGTGGGAGCGACCCCGAACAGCAGGCTGGTCATCAGGCGCGTCAACGCGACGGATCCGGCCAGACCGAGTGCAACGCCAAGGGCCCCTAATCTTCCGCCTTCGCCCAGCACATCCAGGAAAATGTCGCGCGGCTGGGCGCCTAGAGCCAGGCGCACACCGATCTCATTGGTCCGCTGGCTGACAAAATAGGAGACCACGCCATAGATGCCGATCAGCGACAGGAGTAAAGCCGTCGCCGCGAACGCGCCCAGCACAATCAGCGAGAACCGGCGCTTGGCGAGCGAAGCCACGATCGCATCCGTCATAAGCTCCTCGCTGTGAACCGCGCGATCACTATCGAACGCGCCAAGCTCTTTTCGAACAGCGGTTATGAGCGTGGCTGGCGCGGTTTTGGATCGGACGATGCCCGCGACGAACCTCCCAGCGAACGGGAGAATGCTGTCCGGAAGCTGCATGTACGAGAAATAGAGTTGCGGATCTTCTTTCGCGGCCGCAGCGGAGTCGAGTCCCAACTGCTTCACATGACCCGCGATCCCGATGATTTCTGTGGAGTGATCGAGACCGAGGACGCTGGTGCGAAGATGCTTCCCGATGGGATCTTGTCCCGGAAATACCTGCCGAGCCAATTCTTCGTCAATGATCGCTACCAGAGGATGGTCGATCGTATCCTGACGCTTGAAAGAACGCCCGCGCAGAAGGGGAATCCCCATCGCCGCGAAATGATCCGGCCCCACGGCGTAAAAGTTTGCGACCCGCATTTCGCGCTCCTTCGTTGTATGCGAATCGTCTTCCAGCGAAAACCCTGATGTCGAATTGCCCCGGAAGGGAAGCCCGCCAATCTCGATGCTCGCCGATTCGACGCCTGGAAGGGCGGACAGCCGGTCGTTGATTTCACGAAAGGATGCGCGGATCGCCTCTGGATTGGCCGCGTGCGGACCGGAAACTCCGGTATAGAAAGTCAGAACGTTTGCGGGATTGAAGCCAGGGCTGACGTTCCACAGCTTCTGAAGACTTCGCATCATCAAGCCCGCGCCCACCAGCAGCATGAGTGTCAAAGCAACTTCGGCGACGATGAGCACGTGCTGGATCCGATAGCGCCCTCGGATCGCGCCGCGCCCTCCTTGCCTTAGCGATTGCTGAAGATTGACGCCCGCCGCTTTCACGGCCGGTACCAGACCGAAAAGGACACCCGTCAGCACCGAGACCACAAATGAGAAAAGAAGAACACGCTGGTTGATCTCGACGTGCGAGACGGCGGGCAACGCGGATGGAAGCACTCCTAGAAGAGTCTCGGTGCTCCAGGCGGCGATCAATAACCCGACCGCGCCGGCTCCAATCGAAAGCACCGCGCTTTCCGTGAGAATCTGGCGAATGAGCCGGCCGCGCCCGGCCCCCAGCGCCATCCGAACGGCGAATTCCTGCGCCCGGCTCACCGATCGCGCCAGCGCCAGATTCGCGATATTCGTGCATGCAATCAGCAACACGAACCCAACCGCGGCGGCCAGCGCCAACAGCGCCGGCTGCAAATCGCCAACCACCTTGCGCCGGAAAGGAATCAAATTCGCGTCCGTGGACGAGTCGTCGTCAGGATAAGCCCTGGCCAGATTGGCCGTAATCGTGTTCATCTCCGCTTGTGCCTGCGCCGGCGTGACGCTCGGTTTCAGCCGCCCCAATCCGACCGTTCCATAGCCCACACCACGCTCATGGAAGAACGGGTCGTCATTCTGACCGAGGGGAACGAAAACATCGTTTTCAAACGAATGAAGATCCCGGTCCATGCGGACGCTGGAGGGTACGATGCCGATGATCGCGTACTCGCGCCCATTTAACGTCAAGGTCTGCCCCACGATTTTCGGATCCGCGGAGAAACGGCGCCTCCAGAAATCCTCTCCCAACAGCGCCACCGGTTGAGCGCCGCGCTGGTCTTCTTGCGCCGTGAAGGTTCGTCCCAGCAGGGGCTGGACGCGCAGGACGGAGAAGAAATTCGAAGAGACGCGCATGCCCACCAACTGCTCCGGCTGGCCGTGGACGGTAAGCGTCAACAAATCGTTCAACCAGCCCGCGATTCCCTCAAAAGTCTGGCTCTGCTGCTGCCAATCGACGAGGTTCGGATAGGAAACGGAATTCTCCTCGCCGGTGGGAGTCTTCTGATACAGAGCCACCAGCCGATCCGGCTCGGAAAAAGGAATCGGGTGCAACAACACGCCATCGATGACGCTGTAAATTGCCGTATTCGCGCCGATGCCCAGCGCCAGCGTGAGCACCGCGGCGCAGGTGAAGCCCGGATTTGCTCTTAATGTCCGTACTGCGTAGCGCAAATCCAGAATCGTATTCATGGCTGAGGTTAGTGCATGCGAGGTGCCAGTCGCACGTCGCGATTTCTCAGTCATTTGCATTCGCCGGGGATGTTCGTTTCCGGGAATCCGTGTTCGGAGACGATCATGAGAACTTGACCCCGGCAATCACCAGCTTCGGTAGCGCCTGATTCCAGCTATCCGGGATTTCGTCGAAAGGCAAGCGGAAGGATTTGGTCTCGCCGGGTTTGAGTCCGCCCATGCGCTGGGTGACGATGGCCACGCGCGGCCGGTACACCAACTGCCCATAGGTGTCGTAGAACACGCAGTATATCTCGATGACCTCGATGCCGCGGTCGCCGGTGTTGCCGATCTTGCCTTCGATTTCCACCAGCGTCTGGTTGGCAAAGCTTCCGGTGGCCTTCATGGTGACGTCGCTCAACGCGAGGTTCTTGACGTATGCCTTGCCTTCGGGCGAAAGAGGAAGCTCGGCCGCGGGACGGCGCGGACCGTATTCGAGGTACGCAAGCAGCCCAAGCCCTAACACGGCAATCGCGCCCGCGACATAAACGGGGATGCCGACTCCGGGACCTTTGCGGACGGCGACGGGTTCAACGGCCACTGATGGTCATCTCCTGAATCATGATTGTAGGCGATGCGATGGAGCCGCGAAACTCCAGGTTCGACGCCACCTGGTTTAGGTCCATCAACATCTGCTTCAGGTTACCCGCGATGGTGATCTCCGAAACCGCGTAGGTTAATTCACCATTTTCGATCCACAGGCCCGCCGCGCCGCTGGAATAATCGCCGGTGACGTTATTGGCCGTCGCACCGATCAGCTCCGTAACGTAGAGGCCCTGGCGAACGCCCGCGATCATGGCCCCCTCAGTGATCTCGCCGGCTTCGATGTAGAAATTCCCGGGACCGATGCCCGCATTGCCGCTGAGCCCACGCGCCGCGTTGCCGGTGGTCTTCAATCCCAGCTTGCGCGCGAAGTACGTATTCAGCAGGTAGCTCTTCAGCACGCCGCGGTCGATCACCACGGTGCGCCGCGATGTGACGCCCTCGTCATCGAAGGGCGTCGATCCGAAAAGGCCGGGCATGGTTGAGTCGTCGATCACGGTAAGCGCTTCGGAGGCGATCTTCTCGCCCAGCTTGCCCGTGAGAAACGACGCGTGCTTGTAGATCGCGCTGCCATTGACGGCGTCGGTTAAATCGCCCAGCAGCGCGCGGGCGGTGCGAGGCTCGAAGATCACGGGGGCCTTTTGGGTGGCCACTTTGCGCGCGTCAAGACGGCGCAAAGTGCGAGCCGCGGCGCGCCGGCCGACCTCCTCAGCGCTCTCGATTCCCGAGGCTCGCCGCGAAGCCGTGTGCCAATAATCGCGTTCCATATGACCGTTGCTCTTGGCAACCGGAACCACGCTCAATCCGCAGCTCGAAGTGCGATAGGAACCGATGAACCCGCGCGAATTGCCGAACGCTCGCACGCCTAGATAGGAATCGAACGATGCGCCCTCGGAATTCGAAATGCGCGGATCGGCGGATAAGGCCGTCTCTTCCGCCAGGCGCGCCTGTGCGATCTTCCAATCCGTTTCCATGGCCTCGATAGCGTCGTCGTAAAGCTTGAGATCGGCCTGAATGGCGCCAAGATCTGCCGGATCGGGCAGGCCCGCGTGCGGATCTTCGGTGGTGACGCGAGCCAAGTCCACCGCGGAGCGCACCATCTCCTCGATTCCCTTCTCCGAAAGATCGGAGGTCCGCGAAGAGCCCGTATTGCGGCCCGCCAGCACGCGGATTCCCGCGCCGCGCGAGCCGGCCTGCTTCAAACTCTCGACTTCGCGCATGCGCACGCCGGCGGAGAATTCCTCGCCTTCGGCCAGCGTGCATTCGGCGTCCGTTGCACCGAGATCCAATGCACGCGCCACGGCGCGCGAGGCGATCTGCTCCAATTGTTTCAAATCCGGTTCATTCACGCCGCGGTGCCTCCCACGGTCATGCGGTCGATCTTCACGGTCGGGATGCCCACGCCCACGGGAATGTTCTGCCCTTCCTTGACGCAGGTGCCGACGCCCTCATCCAGCTTGAGGTCGTTGCCCACCATGCTCACGTATTTGAGCGCCTCCGGGCCGTTGCCGATCAGCGAGGCTCCGCGCAACGGGCGCGTGAGCTTCCCGTCTTCGATCAAATAACTCTCCGTGGCCGAGAACACGAAATTGCCGCTGGTGATGTCCACCGAGCCGCCGCCGAACGCCGAGCAGTACACGCCCCTGGAGACGCTGCGCACGATATCCCCGGGATCGCTTTCACCCGCCAGCATGAACGTATTGGTCATGCGCGGCATGGGGATTTGCTGATAACTTTCGCGGCGTCCGCTGCCAGTGGAGGCGGATTTCATCAGGCGCGCGGCAAGCTGATCCTGCAAGTAGCCGCGCAGCACGCCGTTTTCGATCAAAACATTTCTCTGCGTGGGCGTGCCTTCGTCGTCCACATTGAGCGATCCACGCCGGCTGCCGATGGAGCCGTCGTCGATCACCGTACACAGAGGGCTGGCCACCTGCTGTCCGATGCGCCCGCTGAAGGCCGAGACGCCCTTGCGATTGAAATCGGCCTCGAGCCCGTGCCCCACCGCTTCATGTAACAGGATGCCCGGCCATCCCGGCCCCAGCACTACCGTCATCTCGCCCGCCGGGGATTCGACCGCACCCAATTGCACGATGGCCTGGCGCCCGGCCTCGCGAGCGAAATATTCCGGCGACTTTTCGCCGAGGAAGAAATCGAGCGCGACCCGTCCACCGCCGCCCGCGTGACCGGGTTGTGGAACACCTCCCTCTTCGCGAGCCAGCACCGTCACGTTGAGGCGAGCCATCGGTTGGCGGTCGAAGCTCAGCCGGCCGTCGCTGGTGGCGACCAGAACTTCGCGCACGCTATCGGCGTAGCTGGCCTGCACCTGGAAAATTCGTTTGTCATAGGCTCGCGCGGCGCTGTCGGCGCGCTTCACCAGATCGACGCGCTCGGCGAGGCCGGTTTCGTGCGGGCTCTGGAGCATGGGATAGAGATTATGTTTGCGCGCTTCCTCGAAGCCAGTTTTGACGATACTCGAAGGCCCCTTGGCGATGCGCGCGGCGACTCGCGCGGCCTTGCGGATCTTGTCGGGACTCAAATCGTCGCTATAGGCGTAGCCAGTGCGCTCGCCGATGAGGACGCGCACGCCGACGCCCAGCTCGACGCCCTGCGATGCGCTCTTGACAATGCCTTCGTCGATGCCGATCGAGCTGGTGGCCAGGTATTCGAAATACAGGTCGGCATACTCGCCGCCGGCCGAAAGCGCTTCACTCAGGTAGGACTCCAGATCGCGCTCCGTGATGCCGAATCGCGACGCAAAGAAGGACTGCGAAAACCCCATGATTCGAGCGTAGCATGGGGATGGAAAAGCAGAGGATTACTTTTGCGGAATCGACAGTTTTAGCCACGGAAGGGCGGCCGAAAATAAGAAGACTGAGAGCAAGACTAAGGCTTTAGGTAGGGCTGCCCACGAGGCTGAACGCATCGAATACTCAGGCTCTTCCCGAATCGGGCTCCTGTCGGGAACACGAATTGCATCGCAGATCCCGTTATACAAAATGTTCATTGCCCGGCGGTCGGAGGAGTTTCGACGTTGCAACCCCCATTCGTACCAGTAACCCGCAACGGTCAGGGCAGCCACGAGGCATAACCAGGCACACCTCTCACACCCTTCCAGCTCGAAGCCCCGTGTTATCTTTGCTGCGTCTAGCCCAACCAGTAAAGTGATCACGCCGAAGAAGATCTTCCATTCATGCTCGCGCCTAGTGTTGAAGAGAGTCATTCGCCGCTCGAAAAGAAATTGCATTCGGTTCAGAACGTCTTTTTGATCTTCGTCCACTCGTGTCCTTTCCGACGCACCGAGCTATTCTTTCGGTACTTCGACCGAGCCTTCGTCGATAGCGTCGAGCACCTGTTTGACGACTTTCGGATGCAGTGTCGCACCGCTATGGAACGGAACCACAACCCTGCGGCCGTGCTTCACGTAGATACGATGACTGCCCTTCGACCGCAGCCACAAATGCAGACTTCAATAACAACGCCTCAGCCTCCGCCGCAGTCAGGCGGGGGAGTTTAGGCATGAACTTCGACGGCGGTGGTGAGAATCTCCCGGCTCAGTGCCGCGGAGCGCTCTTCATCCGTGAGAGTCTCCAGGAAAAGTTCGATTGCTTCACGGATATTGGCTAGCGTCTCCTCGATCGTCTTGCCTTGCGACTGGCAGCCCTGTAGTTCCGGGCACCACGCGTAACATCCATTTTCGTCCTGCTCGATTACGACGCTGACCTTGCCTGTCACCGGGGCACTCATGCCTCAATCCTATCACTCGATACTTTAACGCTTGATCGCCGCAGTGAGCTAGAGTTAGTAAATTGGCTTGCCTCGTCGCCGCCCTCCGGTTCCGTCAGCCTAGTTTCTCATCTGCGCCCCAGTGGAAGTTTGACCCGATGTTGACAAACTTCGCATCGCCTGGCGTTTGCTTGCGCGGTGGAATAGAAGGTCGGGAGGCTGAACGAGTTTCCTTAGCGACTCAAATCGGTCATACTGCAGTGAGGGAAATACATCGTGACTACGCTCAACATCAAGAAGACTGCCTTGGGGACCGCTGGCGTCATCGCCACTCTCACTCTCATTTCCGCGATGGTCGCCCAGCAGCCGCGCGCGGTGGATGCTAAAGTTCTCAACACCGCCGGCACGGCCAAGGACGCCATGCCCGGCACCTGGCTCACCTACGGCCTGACGCAAACGGAACAGCGCTACAGCCAGCTGAAGCAGATCGATGAATCGAACGTCGGCAAGCTGGGATTGGCCTGGTCTGCGCCGCTCACCGCGGCGGGAGGCCGCGGAGGCACCGAAGGCACCCCTCTGATGTGGAACGACACGATTTACCAAACGATGGACAACAGCATCGTGTACGCGCTCGACGCCCGAACGGGCCAACAGAAGTGGATGTACGATGCCAAGATCGATCCGGTCACGGCGAGGCATATGTGCTGCGGCACGCACAACCGGGGGCTCGCGATCTCGGACGGCAAGATCATCCTGGCTGCCAACGACGCCCGGCTGATCGCGCTCGACGCCATCAGCGGCGAGGTGAAGTGGACCACCAAGGTCGCCGACATCAACGACTACTACTCGATGACCATCGCGCCTCGCATCGCGGGCGACAAAGTGGTGATTGGCGTGGCGGGCGGCGAGTTCTTCATTCGCGGCTTCTTCGCGGCCTACAACATCAAGGATGGGTCGCTGGCGTGGAAGTTCCACACGGTTCCGCCGAAGCCGGGCCAGCCCTTTGAGGACAAGGCTCAGGAGGATGCGGCCAAGACCTGGACGGGCGACTGGGCGAAGTATGGCGGTGGCGCCCCGGTGTGGGATGGCCTGGTGTACGACCCCGATACGAACCTGGTGATTGCCGGCACGGGTAACGCCGAGCCGTGGCCACAGGAAATGCGCGGCATCCCGAAATCGGAGTGGGGCAAGTATGACAACCTCTATACCTGCTCGATCGTGGCCGTGGATGCGAAGACCGGCAAGCTGAAGTGGTTTTACCAGACGGTCCCCACCGACAGCTGGGACTTCGACTCGGTTGGCGGCCTCGTGATGGCCGATATCCAGATCGAGGGCAAGACCCGCAAGGTGGTCATGCAGGCTCCCAAGAGCGGCGTGTTCTACATCCTCGACCGGACCAACGGCCAGTTCATCTCGGCCGAGCCGTTCGTCCCGGTGAACTGGGTGACCGGCTTCGATAAGAGCAAGAATGGCCGGCCGATCATCAACCAGGACGCATACTACGGTCAGACGAATTCGGTGGTGATCTATCCGGGCGGCGGCGGCGCGCACAACTGGGCGCCAATGTCCTACAATCCGAACGCCGGCTTGGTCTATCTTCCCTACAGCGCTGGCAGCTACACCTTCAATGCCGCTGCGGAACCCGATCCCAAGGCGGGCGGCGGCGCACATGGGCTGGGTCGCGGCGGCCAAGATAAAAAATCGACCCCGATGCCGATCTGGGGCCCCGACAACGTGGGCCGCGGGGGACTGCAAGCGCGCGATCCTAAGACGAACCAGATCAAGTGGGTGAAGCCGGGAAGGGGTGGCTCGACGGGCGGCGGCACTCTGACCACGGCTAGCAACCTTGTGTTCCAGGTTGCGGGCAATACGCTGTACGCCTACAAGGCGGATACGGGCGACGAACTACTGGCGCTGCCGTTCAACCTCGGTGGTGGGGCTCCCCCGATCACCTACATGGTCGATGGCACGCAGCATATCGGGTTCGCGACCGGCACCCAGTTCTTGGCGCTGAAGGTCGGCGGGACGGCAAAAATGCCGGAGGCTCCCGCAGGCGGTTTCGGGCGCGGCAGGGGTGGCCCAGGCGGTGCCGGCGCTCCCAAGGGTCCACCCGCGCCTGCTCCGGCTCCAGCGGACGCCGGCAAAGAGCTGCATGGCCCAGACAAACAATAGGACAAGCAATAAGTTTATTACGGGTCTTTCGCGCAGCGGAACCCGATATCCGCTGCGAAAAAGCGTTCAGGAATCGAGCGCGAATCCCACACGATGTCGGGCGTAAGCGGTTCGCGATAGGAGCCGCCGCGGACCGCGATCCAGGGCTCCTTGGCCGTGGGCGCAGGTCGCAGCAGGTTCCCAAAGCTGGCCAGATCCTCGGGATTGGGCGTCACCGGACCCTCCACCAATTCCCAAACATTGCCTATCATTTGATACTCCGGATAACCCCTGAAGGCACGTACCGGCATCAGAGTGTGCGCCCTGAGTGTGGCGTTGTCGGCGACGTTCGCGAACGTGGGATCCGCGACATCGCCCCAAGGATACAAATTGCCGCTCGCGCCGCGCGCGGCCCGTTCCCATTCGAGCGCCGTCGGCAGGCGCTTGCCCTTATAGCTGGCATACTGGCGCGCCTGCGCGACGGTCAAGTTCACCGCAGGCAGATCGGGCGCGGGCGTTGGGTCCGCGCAATGGATGACCGCGCAAAATTCGGCGTTGCTGACCTCGGTGGCATCGATGTCGAAAGGCTTCAGCGTCACGGGATGTTTGTCGGGACCGGCCAGAAACGTCCCGCCCGGAATCGAAATCATGCTCAAAACCATCTTGCCGGCCACTCCCCGCGGCGACGGTGCAATCGGCACGTCGGGGGCTTTGCGCAGCATCACCCACGCCACCGCCGACAGAGCCGTCACCAGCAGCACCGCCGCATAAACCACCAGCGACAAACGTAGGATGGACGGCGCGGGCGATTCTCGAACGCGAGCCGGCGGCTTGGGATCGTCCTCCATCCCGCTCAAATGAGGTGCGTGATCGCCAGGATAGCGAACACGCCTCCGGCGAGAAGCACCACTGCAGCGCCGGCAGCCAACATCAAGCCGCGGTCGTTGTGCAGCGACTCGGGTAGCCATTCGAGAAACGGGGGAAACGCAGAGGGCGCGGCCTTGGGAGCCAGGCTCGGGCGGGTCGCGGCCGGGGCAGTCGGCATGACCGGCGGCGGTCGATGCCCGTGCCGCAAAGTATCCAGTATGGCCGTCAGCTCATCGCACACCGGGCCAAGGTTGTGCGGTCTCTGCGCCAGTTGCTTGAACGTGCACCGCGCGATCAGATCGCACAACGCATTCGGTACGCCCAGCCGCGCCACAGGCTCCAGATTCAGCGGCTCATACAGAACCTGGTGAAAAATCTTCTCCACCGAATCTCCGGTGACCGGCTTGGTCCCTGTGAGCAGCTCGAACAGCAGGATGCCGAAGGCGTAGACATCGGCTTGTGGCGTCAGCGCCTTACCCAGTACCTGCTCCGGCGCCATGTAGTAAGGCGTTCCCAGCGTGAAGCCCGCGCGGGTTAACTGCATGCCCTCACTCTTGGCGATGCCGAAGTCCATCAGCTTGATCTTTCCGAACGAGTCGACGTGGATGTTTTCAGGTTTGATGTCGCGGTGAATGATCTTACGGGCATGTACATAATCCAGCGCCCGAGCCACCTGTAGCGCGATTCTCAAGCGCTGCTCGAAATTCCCCAGGCGTCCGTTCTTGATGGCTTCGCGAAGGCTCTCGCCTTCTAGAAACTCCATCACGATAAACGGACGGCCCTCTTCCTCGCCGAAATCGTAGACGCTGATGATGTTCTCGTGACTGACGCTGGAGGCCGTGCGCGCTTCCTGCAAGAACCGCGCCTTCATCTCCGCGTCGGCCGAGCCCGCCGGGGTCAGAATCTTCAGCGCGACTCGCCGGCCCAGCACGCTATCCTTCGCGCGGTAGACATGCGACATGCCGCCGCCCAGGAACTGTTCCAGCTCGTATTTTCCGATCCGGGAAGGATGTTCCATCAGCGCATCACCGGAAAAGCGCCCAATTTCAGTGTAAACGCTACGCGCAGCCAAGTGGAAATCAGCATCTTCAAGGACACAGCCGCGCAGCGGGCCGCCAGACTCACAGCCGTGAAGACCCCAATTCTGCGATCGACTTCGTAGCCGGTTTTCAGATCCTCATATACGGCCTCGGCTTGGCCGCCGAACTGTTCCTTAAGAATGGCAAGATGCGCGTCGCGAATCAGGCGCGGAGCGTGTTCGGAGCCGGGCGGGAGCACCGAGGAGATGATTCGCTCCGCACCATCCAGCCGTCCCCATAGCATGTCATTGTCGCGCCAGGCGCGCTTCAGAAACGCTCCAAAGTGAAACAGCACCGTTCCTGCGAGCTTGCGCCGCCGCTCCGCCGAAGCTGTTTCATCCACTATGCTTTTTGCGTCCATTGGACTGATGCGAAAAATCTCGACCCGCTCCGTCTCGCCGACTTCCGTCTCATAGAAGATGGGAAACGTCACCTGATCGTAGTCCTCATAGCGATCGAAATAGGGCTTTAGCGCGTGCCGTCTCAGGCACCGCTCGACCTGCCCCGCTGCCGGAATCATAACCTCCTGAAACGCGGTGCGGACGATGGCCGCGGCGCTGTCGATCTGATCACTATCCAGTTCGAACTCATGTGCGCAGCACTCTAAATCCGCGAGGTTTCGCGAGATCCGGCTCAGTTCGCGCCGAAGTTCGCGAGGCGGAGCCTCCATCTCGTCGAGCTTGGCTAGTAGAAATCGCAATCGCCGCTGCCGGTAGCCCAGATCGAAGTGCAGTAGAAACACGCTTTCACTCCGGGCGGATTCTTCTTCGGAATACGTCCGCTTGCGCCAGGCTTCCACACCCGCTGGGTCTCCAATCATACGACCCAGAGCATCGGTGACCGCCCGGACCTTCAGCCGATGATAGCCGGCATATCCCGGCCCGCGAGCATGAATCTCGTCGGCCAGCGTGCGGCGCGTGTAAGCTGGACCGGCGAGCCGCGAAGGAGTTGCGTTTCCGCCGCGCCGCCAAGTCTCGACATCCTGTTCGACCAAACGTGTGATCTCGCGCACGCGTTCAATCATCCGGTTGCGGTCGAGCGCGTTCTGCAAGTCCTCGCGGATGGTTTCATACTGATGCAGCGTGATCAGGGCCGCCAGCGAATTTCGAATCGCGCCGGGCGAAGCTTGGGTGGAATTGCCGCAAGCCCGCTCCGGCGTGGGCTCGATATACATGAGCATGCGCCGCACCGGCAGGTCGCTCACTCGGCGTGGAATTTCCCGAAGAGCGAAATGGAACGGCTTGTTATTCAAATAACCCCCGTCGCCGAAAGCTCGACGCGAATAATCGGCGCCGGCGGCGACATAGGCGGGGAAGAATTTGCCGGTGTCCGGAGCATCGCGCGAGGCATCGCTAGAAGCGTCGTTAGAATCCTCGAGCCGCATCGGCTCGAACGCTGCCGGAAATGACGAAGTCGCACGACCGGCGAAAGCGAGAAACGGATTCATGCCTCGTGAGAAGTCGTTTTCTTGACCGTTTTCGAATCGCAGATGAAAAACGTTCTTGTGGTCCTTTTCAGCCACCGACATGTCCGCGAGCTGAATGGGAAGTTCCAACCCTTGTATATCGGTCGCAGTGATAAAAACGTCCATTTCGGGCTGCAAGCGGCCGGAACCTTCGCGCGCGTCCATTTCGTCCATATCGTTCAACGCATTGAGTAACATGGAGTAAACTTTGCGACCGCTCAACAGGCTGCGCGGAAACAGATCCGTGTTCCACAAACGGCTCAGCGAAGCTTCCTCCAACCATAGACGGCTCAACCGCTTGAGCGATTGGCCGTTAGCCAGCGCTTTCCCGAGAAAAATCGCATTGATTCCACCGGCCGAACTTCCCGACGCAATATCGACGACGAAGCGGGAGCGCGTGATGGCCGCCAGCTCCTTGTAGACGCCGGCAGCGCGAACCAAATTTAAAAACTCCTGCGTCACGCCGTTCATGTAGACCGCCAGCGAAACGCCCCCGTATAAGACCAACGCGAATCGAATTTCTTTTTCCATGTCGTGCGCATGATCTCGCACGAACGTTCAAAAGCCTGGAGGGACAAAACGCAATGTTGTTCCCACGGCAGGAGTTGCGCGCGGCGACGTCGGCGTTATCGCTTGTAGCCGATCTTGCGAAGCAGCCCGTGACGCCACTCGGCGTCCGCCTCCGCCTCGACACCTTTGGGCGAGCTGCCGTCGATCACTCCGAGGACGCCACGCCCTTGCTCGGTCTCCGCGACGATCACCTCCACCGGGTTGGCGGTGGCGCAGAAAATCGTGCACAGCTCCGGAATCTCGCGGATGCGGCCGAGCACATTGATCGGATAGCCGTTACGCATGGCGATGACGAACGTGTGCCCAGCGGCGATGGCTTGGGCATTGCGCGTGGCATTGGCTTTGAGATCGTCATCGTTGCCGTCTACGCGCGTCAGGCACGCTCCCGAGGCTTCGTTGAAGGCGATGCCAAACTTCATTTGCGGATTGGTGTTGACCATGGCTTCGTACAGATCCTCCACGGTCTTGATGAAATGGCTTTGCCCCAGAATGATGTTGCCATCTTCCGGAATTTCGAGTCGAATCGCCTTTAGCTCCATGACTTCCCACTATAATCGAGCTTGGTCCTGGACCACATTCGGAAGTTGCCGCACGGGCGCGCGACCCTCAAACAATTGCTGCGCGAGCTCTCGCGAGAAGGCATGACGAAGCCCGACGTGGAAGCCGAGCTCGGCCGCCTGGCGGAAAGCGGCGCAATCGTCGAAACGCGATCGGGACAATATGTCGCAACGGGCGCCAGCCGCGAATTCGCCGCGGGACGACTCAGCGTGCATCGCGACGGCTTCGCCTTCATCACGCCGGATGTGCCGATCCCCGGACTCAAGGGCGACATTTACATTCCCAAGGAAAACGCCGGGCGGGCGATGCATGGCGATCGAGTGGTGGCTCGCATCGGGCGCATCGAAGCGGACGGCCGCGCCCATGGCGAGATTTTGCGCGTGCTCAAGCGCGCGCATCCAACGGTTGTGGGCGAGTTCCGCATTCGCCGCAACGGCAACTTCGTGGTGCCTCACGACGACCGCATCCGGCAATGGATCGAAATTCCGGATGGCATGGCTCTGCCTGCGGCGGGGGAATCGGTGCATCGCGTGGGCGCTCGGGCGGTGGATGTGAAATCCATCGAGGATCTGGACGGCATGATCGTCACGGCCGAGATCGTCGACTTCGGAGGCGCGGACGAGCGGCCGGTAGGCCGCATCATCGAAATCCTGGGGCATCCCGACGATTTCGGCATCGACGTAGAAATCCTGATTCGCTCGCACCACATTCCGCATCGTTTCCCCGACGATGTTCTGGAACAGGCTCGATTGCTTCCCGGTGCGATCCCGGAAGCCGAGCTCGCGCGCCGACGCGATTTTCGCGCGTTGGACATTGTCACCATCGATGGCGAAACCGCCCGCGACTTCGATGACGCGGTTTGGGTTGAGCGCTTGGCCGACGGGCGCTTCGCACTGCAAGTACACATCGCCGACGTGAGCCATTACGTGCGGCCCGGATCGGCCATCGACCGTGAGGCCCTGATTCGCGGGACCAGCGTATATTTTCCGGACCGGGCTGTACCCATGCTGCCGGTAGAACTGTCGACAGACCAGTGCTCGCTCCGCCCGCATGAGGACCGGCTGGTGTTGTCGGCTCTGCTCGAAATCGACGCGACGGGCGATGTGGTGGCGCAGGAGTTCTGCCGCGGTGTGATTCGCAGCGCGGAGCGGATGACGTATACCGCCGTGCATGGAGTTCTCTCAGGCGACGCGGCATTGCGCGAACGCTATTCGAAGCTCACGAACCGATTTGAGCTGATGCAGGAACTCGCGTTGATCCTGAATCGCAAGCGCCAGTGGCGTGGCTCCATCGACTTCGACCTGCCTGAGCCGTTACTGGAATTCGATGAGTTCGGCGAGATGACCGGCGTGACGCGGGCGCCTCGCAATATAGCCCATCGCCTGATCGAGGAGTTCATGCTGGCCGCGAACGAAGCGGTGGCATCGCACCTGGAGGCCGCGGGCGTGCCTCTGATCTTCCGCATTCACGAACGGCCCGATCCCCGCCGCGTGCTGGAATTCGAGGAGATCGCCGCACATTTTGGATATGCGTTAAGCGCGGGCGCCGCGCCGGTGAAGAGATTTAGCGACAAGGGGTCTCGGGATAAGAGCGGTCGAGGCAGGGGCGGTCAAGACAAAAGCCGCGGAGGCATCGTCGTGCCGGAGGACAATCCCAACCTGACCTCGCGCAGTTACCAGAAGCTGGTGAAGAAGATCGAGGGCAAACCGGAGGAGCGCATCCTGAGCTATCTGATGCTGCGCTCGCTGAAACAGGCCCGCTATAGCGCGCAGAACGTGGGGCACTTCGCGCTGGCCGCGCCCAGCTACACGCACTTCACTTCGCCCATTCGGCGATATCCGGACTTGATCGTGCATCGAGTGCTGGCGGCGTACCTTGATCGAACAGCCTATGGCCCCGACCTCGCCGGCATCGCGGCAATGTGCTCGGACACCGAACGCCGCGCCGCCGAGGCCGAGCGCGAGCTGGTGGAGTGGAAGAAGGTCAAGTTCATGATGAACCGCGTCGGCGACGAGTTCCCCGCCCTGATCATCTCCACAACAAAATTCGGATTCTTCGTGGAGCTGGAGGAAATGTTCATCGAAGGCCTGGTTCCCATGGAGACTCTTCCGGGAGACCGTTACAACTACCACGAGAACGCGCGGAAGATTATCGGTGAGCGCAGCCGCCGCCAGTTCTCGATCGGCGATAACGTGAGGGTCCGATTGGACCGTGTGGACGGCGTGGAGAAGAAACTGCAATTCTCCGTGGTGGACCCGGTGAGGAGCAAGGCAGGTCGAAGACCTGCCCCACCAAGGCACAGTTAGTCGATGGGGTTCGTGCCGAAGACGGAAAGCTCCGGTGTGAAGCCGCGGTCGTTCATCTCGAGCACCGCCTTGACCATGTGCGCGATGTCCTCGGGGCGAAGCTTGCTCGCGTTGTCCTTCTGATTGAAGCCAGAGGCCGCGCCGAAGTTGGTGATGACTTCGCTAGGGTTGATGAGGAACACGCGGATGTTGTACTTGCGGAGCTCGGCGCGCCAGCACTCGGCCATGCCGCGCAACGCGAACTTGCTGGCGTAATACGCGGTGCCACCGGGGGCGCCCCGCAACGAGGCCGTCGAAGAAATATTCACCACATTGCCACGTTTGCGCTCAATGAAGATTTTGGCGGCCGCGCGAGTCATCAGCATCACGCCGGTAACGTTGGTGGCAAAGGTGTCCTCGAAGCCTTTCAGATCCATTTCGATCAGCGGCTTGAAGACGCCGCGGCCGGCGTTGTTGACCAGAATGTCAAGGTCGCCGAATTTGGCGTGAACCTCCGAGTAGGTGCGCTCGACATCGGCTTCCTTGCTGACGTCGGCCTGGATGGGATGCGCTCCAAGAGCCTCGGCTGCGTTCATCAAACGTTCCTTGCCTCGGCCGGTGATGGCAACGCGCGCGCCGCTGTCGATGAGCATCTTGGCGATTCCATAACCGATTCCGCTACTGCCTCCGGTGACCAAAGCCACCGCGTTTTTCAGATTCATGAATCCTCCCTGGGTTCCCCGCGAAGGATTCAGTCTACCGCAGAGTCAGTTGTCCGTAGGCTCGCGGTCGATTGAGTCGATGATGAGCTGGGGGAAGGAGTGGGTTGCGGATTCGAGCTTCAAGCCGAGCTGCTCTTCGACGGCGGTGAAGACGCTCGGCACGGGGTCTGGGGCGACTCCGGCGGGGTCTGTCGCGCGGCGCATCCACTCGTAGTGAATCTTGAAGTCGTAGTGACCAGAGAGTCCGGTTTCGTCCACGACGGGCCGTCCCGCCATTTGCTCGAGCGATCGCGCAAGGTCCGCCATGGGGACGTCTTGAGCCGTTGAAAAGATCTGGCCGGGGACAGGCCAAGAGACCATGCCTGTGTAGTTTGGCGACAGGATCGGGAAGCCCTGCGCATCGAGCCCTCCGGCACGGGCAATCGTTGCGTCGTCAGCTCGTCGCGAGGTTTCTTTGAATTTGGGTCCGTTCTTCGCCACACGCAGCGCGTAGATGGGGATGACCTTCGAGTCCATATGCAAACGCAGATGGAAGCGATCGCGCAGGAGATTCCCCAGCATGATGTTGAACTGTTCCTTTGTGGCGCCATCGGGGATGTTGGCGACAATGTCGTAGCGTTCTTTATTGAGCCACTCCGGTCCGGTAATTTGGTCCCCTCTGACCCCAAAAGCTGCTTCAATCAAATTCCTAAGCCATGTTCCGTGGTACGCGATGTGGGTCGGGTCTGAGGTGCCGATGCCGCCGGTGGGAAAGAACACCGGGATTCCCCTCTCGTTAGCCGGAATCTCGACGCGTCTGACGGTGGCGACTTCGAATCTCTGGTCAGGGTCAGCTTGGGCGCTAACGATCACCGGGATCGCAACGGCCAGGATTCCGGCTGCCGCCAACCCCGCAAATGCTGAGGCCGCCGTCCTCTTTGGAAAGCTCTGTATTCGCTCAGTTCGGTTCGTCATGGCACCTGCCTTGATGGCACCTGAATGATGAGCGCGACCTGTGTAGACCCCATCCTGGTAAAGTGGGCCGTGGCGTTGCTGTTAAATTCGCGGACGGCCTGGAGGGAAGCGGCGATGGAATCCTGCGTAAGAGGATGGCGGATGAAAAGAGGGAGCTTGGCTAGCAATTGGTCCCTCTCGGAGTCGGTAACGCCAAGGATGCGGATGTCGCCGAGCGGCGCCCCGGCAAAGTCCGACGGTTGGGCGTCCGGTGGTTGCCGGTCCCCCAAGCTTGCCCTCAAGGAGTCGATCGTTTCCTGCAACTGAGCCGCTCCATTTGGGGAGGCGACGGCTTGCTCATACTTCAACGTGTTGAGCTGGTCCAGCAGCGCGATCGTGCTCTCGGGTCTGTATATGAACGCGCCAGGCTGCCCGTTGGGTATCCCTTGCGGCTGGAGTCGCACGCTTGGCGGCGTGGAATTTGGATCCGGCGGCTGAAAGGCGATGGAAACCTGGCGCGTGCTCCCGGCGGCGTCCTGGGTGAAATGCCAGTTGAGGACCGATTGGAGAGCGCCCTTGCGCAGCTCCTGCGGACCCGAGAGCACCCGTGCGTCGCTAACGTCCCCGCTCTCGTCAATGGTCACCTCCAGGTAGACGGTTCCCTGCACGTTGCCGGCTTGCGCCCGTAACGGATAAGGGACCGGCGCAAGACGATTCACGGTGGAACCCTGAAGATCGACTTTGACTCCGGATTGATTTCCCGGCGGTAACGGCGCCTGGATCTGCGCCATTTGCACTGGAGCTTTCGGCTGCGGCAGAGGCCCGGGAGCCTGAGCATCCGCTCGCTTCATACCCGCGGGAAGGCACACCAGGGCCATCAGGATCGCGACGAACCCCGGAAGCCGCGCCGGGCCATGGTCGCGCGGGGCATGTTGCGGCGTCGCACCCAGCAGACGCTGGACGCGGTACATCAAAGGTCCGTCTTTGACGCCTAACGCCAGACTGGGCGTCGTCACGCGGATGCGTTCGAGCGCGGTCAATGCGCGGGCGTAACCGACGGCGTCACCGCAGCAGCGCACGGCGATATCGTCGCAGCACAACTCGCGCTCCTGCCGGATGCGGCTGGAGATCCACCACACCGCCGGATGATAAAAGAACAAGGTCTCGATAAGCATCTGGACGATGTTGACCAGATAATCGTAACGGCGAATGTGAGCCAACTCATGCGCCAGGACGGCTTCGAGCTGATCGGGAGTCAGGCCCAGCAGCGTGGCCGCGGGAAGCAGGACCACCGGCCGCAGCGCTCCTATGACGCTCGGTCCATCGGCGAGTGAGGAGATCAGCACGCGCACCGCGCGGGTGACGCCGACGCGCTCCGACAACTGCGAAACCATCGCGAGCACGGCGGGATCCGCCGGATCGCCGGTCCGCTTCAGCGTGGAAACTTTCGCGCAGCCCCACAACAGGCGCATCGACAACACCCCCACGCCGCAGGCCCACACCGGCAGCAGCCACGCCTGCATAAGCGCGAGCCAATTGAACTCCGCGGGTCCAGGCCTTACGATCGCGGTGACCGCCAGCGTTATCGGCACCCGATCCATCGGCACCCGGTCCGCGGCGATCGGGCTGGTGTACGCCAGGCAAGCTGTCACGACAGGCAGTACCGCGAGCAGCGCCAATGCCGCGCAACTCACGACGTAACGCGCATTCGACGGGCTCTTGCGCAGAGCCGCAAGCACGATCCAGAGCAGGAATGCCACCACGACGCCCTGCCACACCAGGTGCAGCAAAGCCGAATTCAGAGCCAGCCCGAGCGGGGTCATTGGGAACCTCCTTTTGCATCTCCTTCAAAGCGATCAAGAAGCTTCTCAATCGCCTCCAGTTGCTCCGGCGTCGACTTCTTGGTCGCCAAAGCCTGCATCACCAGCGTGCGTAGCGAGCCTCCGAAGGCCCGCTGCAACAGATCGCGCAACAATTGCCGCTGCGTGTGCTCCTGCGAATAGCGCGGGCGATAGATTTGCGGGCGAACCGTTTCGTCGCGCTCCACCAAGCCCTTCTCGGTCATGATCTGGAGCGTCTTCAGCACGGTCGTGTAGCCGGTGGGTTTGGTTTCGTTCAAGGTGCGATGAACGTCGCGCACGGAACACGAACCGAGCTGCCACAGCGCGCGCAGGATTCCCAGTTCTGCCTCGGTGGGACGAGGCGGCTTAGCTGGCATCGGCCTGTTTCCTCATGACCGCATTATGACGAAGTCTTTCGTCATTGTCAACGAAAACTTTCGTCAGGGAGATTCGACCACAACTCCCTCACGGTCTTGGTTCAGAACCGCGCGCATCGGGCAAACGGCAGGCAGAGCAGGCTATTGCACCGCCATTGTGAGGCCCTTCTGGCTGGAGACCCCTCCGACCGTCAGGACGACGGGAACAGACGGGCCGGGAGTGACTCCGGCGGGGACGGTGACGTCCAACTGAAACAGGCCCCAGACCTCGTCGGGGGCCGTGCCCGCATACGCGAAGTTCGTCACGGGAGCGCCGCCGATCGTCACTGAAACGGGAGCGACCGGATGCGGCAGGTTGTTGATATTCGTCGCCAGTCCGCCGTCGATGCCGGGAGGGTTGGTCTGCCCTTCGCCGGTCGCAAAGATGGTGATGATGGTGCCGATCGCCGCCGGATTTTGGGCGCTGTTGATGGATTGATCCTGATTGAGAATCGCGCCTTGACCGGTGCCGTCGTCGAAGGAGAGGATTCCCGGGGCGGTGGGTGCGATTGAGACGAAGAGGATGGTGCCGGGCACGCCGTTATACAACACCTGAACGCTTGCGAATCCGGTGACTCCAGCCAGCTCATAGGGAGCGATGGCGTTGATCTGCGTATTGGAAACATAGGTGAGCGGACACGCGATCCCATTTACCAGCACCTGCACACCTTCAAGCGTCTTCGCCAGCCCACCCGTGTTGGGATCGATCTGGGCGAGCGAAGACGTAGCGGGTCCTGGAAAAGTTCCCTTCAGCGTAAACACCAGGCCAGGCGCGATCGGCGGCGTCGGGATCGCCGACAGCCCGCCTCCATTCTCATATTGGTTGAGCACAGCTCCGACAGTCGCGAAATTGAAGCTTGCTAGATACGCGTCGCCTTGATAGGCGACGTTTGTCGGACCCAGGCCGGACAAGGAATTATAGTTCGACTCTTGTCCCCCAAAAACCGACTGAAACGCGGACAGCGTCAGTGGAGTATTGGGAGGTTCGATCCAACCGGCGACCGCTACGTTGTTTCCGGTGGAATCGAGAGCCAGGGCGTTGAGCTGCGTGAACTCGGTGCCGCCGATTAGGGTTGAATAGAGGAGCGAAGCCCTGCCGGATTTGGTAGGGTCCAAGCGCGCCAGGAATCCATATTGAGTGACTCCGGATGAGCTTACGTAGCCGGTGTAGCAGCACTGGAAAGCGTCGGGCGTGGTCGGGACATCGAATGAGTTGGTGACTCCGGTAATGACAACGCGCCCAGCCGAGTCTACGGCAAGACCGGTGACCTCGTCGTCGCCGCTCCCTCCGTAGAAGGTGGAATAGGCTAGCTGCGCGGCGCCGCTCGCCGACGAATTCAATTTTGTAATGAACCCCTCGTCAGCGAAAATGTCGTAGATGTCCTCGAAGGAGGATCTGGCCGCGGTGGGCGTCAAGGGGAAGTTGGACGAGTCGGCATACCCGCCTGCATAGACGTTGCCTGAGGCATCGGCGGCGACCGCGTACACTCCGTCCGCATTCGTACCGCCGAGATAGGTACTGTAGAGCAGGCCCTGTACCCCCGCCATGTTGGGATTGATTTTGGCCACGTATCCGGTGCCGTATTGCGGATTCGATTGATTCTTGGTCTGGAACGCACCCGCGGTCGTGGGAAGTTTTTGTGCGTATGTTGTCCCGCCAATGCAGAAGTTCCCTTCGCCGTCGAGTGCGATCGCGGCAATTTGCGTTTGTAGTTCTCCGGCAAAATAGGTTCCGTACAACAAGGAACCTGCCGGGCTGATCTCGGCGACGAACCCAGCAAGCGCTCCCGAATTCGTTACGGGCGCGGACGATTGATAGGCGTTTCCGCGAACGGGAAAGAAACCGTCGGAAGTTTCTCCCGCCAGCCAGGCATTGCCGGATGAATCCACCACCAGCGCGTTCGCGTCGTAATTGCCCCCAGCGCCAAGGTGGGATGAAAATAACAGCGCGTTGCCGCTAGCCGTGAACTTCGTAAAGTACCCTTCCCGGCACATAACCATGCCAGTGGCGCCGCACGTCACGTCATCCGGGTAAACGGAGTTGACTGGGTTCATCAAGGGCAGATCCGAAGAGCCCGTCCAGCCGAAGATAATTGGGTTCCCGGTTCCGTCCACGCCAATGGCGCTGCCCGATTCAGCTACGCTGCCGCCGAAAAACGTGGAAAACACCATCGATGCCGCGCCGGATGCGGAAGGATTGATCTTAGTCACGAACGCATGCGGAGCGCCAGGCCAATGCGCGGAATCGAGCACCGTATCGTAGGGGTTTTTTAAGGGGAAATTGGGAGACGTGGTGTTCCCCACCACTAAAAGATTGCCTTGCGCATCGATTGCCACGCCGTACGCTTGGTCCCCGTTGTTTCCGCCCAGCAAGGTTCCGTAGGTCATCACCGGGTCGATGACCAGCTCACGGCCGCGATCGTACGCGCCCACTACGAATCGGGCGCTCCGCTTTCCTGTCAATCTGTACTCGCCTTCGATAATCCGGCCGCCTTGCCGGATCACCGGCTTGTGATTGCGAATCTCTATATCGCCGATCTTCAGAACCAGGTTGCCACTGGAATCCTTCGTGAGCTCACCCGCGCCTTCAAACTTCAGCCGGATCCGTGAAGGATCGGCGCCGGGCTGCAACACGAAATCGTATTCCAAGTTCCGATCGTTCCCGTAGAACGCCACGTCGATTCCCGGATAGACGTCGCGATAGCGGACCTTTTCGAACTGCGGGATGTCGGTGCGCCACTTGGCGGGATCGTTGCCGATAAAATAATTGCTGATCCCGCTGGTTTGATTCACGCCCTCGATCTCGGGCGAGCGCTTGCCGCCTTCGAAGCGCATCCGCATCACCGCGAGCTTCGAGAGCACCGCGAGCTTCGAGTTGTCCGCGACGCCCAGCACCGGTCCCTGCTCCGTCAGCCACAAAGTCCCACCCTGGCCTCGGGTCAGGTACTTCACTTGAGGATCGGTCTGCCCGGCGTTTTGTTCAAACGCGAGGGGTAGTGTGATAGATGGACCCGCCATCAGTGGCGAGAGCGAAAGTAGCATGAAAGCGATCGAACCCTTCGTCATAGGAATACTCTACTGTAAACGACCGCGTGGATCTGCTATGTGTTAGCCTTAGTCTGATTTGGGAACTTACCCTGAGAACTTCCGCTACACCAAAGAACACCAGTGGGTCCGCGTCGAAGACGGCATCGGCACGGTGGGAATCACCTTTCACGCCCAAAAGGAACTGGGCGACATAGTCTACGTCGATCTGCCTAAGCCCGGCGCGATCCTGGAGCAAGGGCGAGCCATGGGATCGGTGGAATCGGTGAAAGCCGTCAACGACATCTTCGCGCCGGTTTCGGGCGAGGTGATCGAAGTGAACGAAGCGCTGGCCACCCATCCCGAGAAACTCAACGAGGATCCGCACGGCGCGGCATGGCTGATCAAGGTCAAGATGTCCGCGCCCGCCGAGATCGACCAATTGCTTTCGGCCGCCGATTACGAGAGTTACGCGGGAGCGGAGTCGGGAAGCTAGCCTTCTCGCAGGCCGGAGGCCTGCGCCACAGGCGGCAAGGCCTTCTTCAACACTTTGTCGAGCACGCGGATGGAGCGGTCGACGTCCTGTTCCGTAAGAATATAAGGCGGCAGCGCGCGCAGGACCACGTTGTGCGTACAGTTGATCAGCAGGCCTTCGGCCATAGCATCCAGCACGATTTGCTTGCCTGAAAAATCGAGCTCCACGCCGATCATGAGGCCGTAGCCGCGCACTTCCTTGATGAAGGAATGCTTCCGCGCCAGTTCCGTAAGCCGCATGCGGAAGTAGCTGCCGGTTTGCGTAATGGCCGGCATCAGGGTGTCCAGAATGTCGAAGAATTCCAGGGCGACGCGGCACGCCAGCGGCCCTCCTCCGAAAGTGGTCCCATGCATTCCCGGGGCGATGTTGGCGGCGGCGCTCTCCGTCGCCGCGACGAAGCCGAGAGGCAGTCCGCATCCGATGGGCTTGGCCGCGACAATCACGTCCGGCATCACCACGGGCTCGCCCATTTGATAGGAGAAATAGGTTCCCGTGCGGCCCACGCCGCACTGTGTCTCGTCGAACACCAGCAGAGCGTTGTGGCGATCAGCCAGCTCGCGGGCTTTCCGAATGTAATCCGGATCGAGAGGGTGGATGCCGCCTTCGCCCTGCACTAACTCAAGCACGATGCCGGCCGTATTGGGGCCGACGGTCTGCTCCAGCGCGGCGAGGTCATTGCGCGGAGTGAAGCGCGCGCCGGGCAGCATCGGTTCAAAGTCGCGGCGGTAGTTTTCCTGGCCGGTGATGGAGAGCGCGCCGAAGGTGCGCCCGTGGAAGGAATCCAGCAGCGCGACGGTCTCGAACTTCTCCGGACTGATCTTGCGGCCGTGCGCGCGGATGATCTTCAACGCGCCTTCGACGGCCTCGGTGCCGGAGTTGCAAAAGAACACGCGATCGAGGCCGCTGGCCTTGGCTATGCGCTCCGCGAGCGGCCCTTGATACTCGTGATAGTACAAATTCGAGCTGTGGATCATCCGGGCAGCCTGCTCGCGAATCACCTTCATCAGCCGCGGATGCGCGTGCCCCAGCGCGTTGACGCCGATCCCCGCGATCAAATCCAGGTAGCGCTTGCCCGAAGTGTCATAGACGTAGCAGCCCTTGCCGCGAGCCAGCACCAGCGGGTATCGCAAGTAGTTCTGAAACAGATATTGCTTTTCGAGATCGATGACCGAGGGAGGCCCGACGGGCGCGGTGACAGCGGAGTCCATTGCTTCATCATAAACTGGTAGGCGCATGCAATATACACGAATGGGCGATACCGGTCTGATTGTTTCGCGCCTGGCGTTCGGCGCGATGACGTTTGGAAGCAGCAGCGGAATCTTTGCGTCGGTCGCGAAGGTCGGTGAAGCGCTGGCCGATGAGCTGGTGAACAAGGCTCTGGACGCGGGCGTCAATTTCTTCAACTCGGCCGACGTTTACACCGAAGGGCAATCCGAGCAGATGCTGGGCAAGGCGCTCGGCTCCAAGCGCAAGGACGTCGTGATCGCAACCAAAACGGGGTTCCGGTCGGGGCCCGCGCTGATCCATCAGGGCTTGTCGCGCCATCACATTCTGGCTGCGGCCGAGGGCAGCTTGCGCCGCTTGGGCACCGACTACATCGATGTGTATCTGGTGCATCGCTTCGACGCGCACACGCCGGTCGAGGAAACGGTGGAGGCTCTGGACAGCCTGGTGCGGCAGGGAAAGGTTCGCTACGTGGGCTTTTCGAATTGGCCCGCGTGGCTGGCGGCCACAGCCGTCGGGATTCAGAACAAAAACGGCTGGGCGCGTTTCCGCGCGGCGGAGATGTATTATTCGCTGGTGGGCCGCGACCTGGAGCACGATGTTGTCCCCTTTGTGGAGCACGCGGGGATCGGTGTGCTGGTGTGGAGTCCGCTCGCGGGAGGATTCTTGAGCGGCAAATACACGCGCGAGAATCCCAAGGGCGACGGCGGACGCCTGACCGGCTTCGACATGCTGCCCTACGATCGCGAAAAAGGCCACCAGGTAGTAGATCGCCTGCGCGCCATCGCGTCGGCTCACGGGGCGACGCCGGCGCAGGTGGCTCTGGCTTGGCTGCTGAGCAAGCGCGCGGTGACGTCGATATTGATCGGCGCGAATAAGATGGCGCAGCTCGAGGACAATCTGGCGTCGGTGAACGTGCAACTTAGCGCCGATGAGCTTCGCGAGCTGAACGAAATGACCGCGCCCACGTCGATCTATCCCAACTGGTTCAGCGCCAGAGTGGTGGACGTGCCGGTGAAAGATGCTCTGGCGGGCGCGGCGGGACGCTAGCGTTTCACCGGAATGATCGCGGTCAAGATCGAGTCCAGCGTCGGATTGGGATCCGACTTCGAGCCCGCGGGAGCATCCAAGGGGCCGGTGATGTTCAAAACCGCCGCTGGCATTTCGCGCGCAGAGAACGCCACCAAGGCTGAAACGCAGTCGGCTGGAAGCTGGACCTCCGTAACGGCACCCGCCTGAAGGGGCCGACTGCTGAAGAGTATCGAGATCGTACTTCCGTTGTTGGCGCCCACACTGAGAAAACCATTCGCTGCCGGCACGATCCTGAAAGTGCCTTCCGGCGTCACACTGTAGTTGAAGGAAAAGCCGGCCGGTTTCGCTGCCAGTGCCGCGAATGACTGGGCCATTGCTCGATTCGCTCCACCGGCCGCCGCTCCTCCGCGGCCTCCCGCTCCGCCTCCGCCGCCACCCCCTGCTGCCAGATCCCCGGCTGCGACGCCTCCGAGGGTTCCAACAGCGGCGGGAGCATTTGTCTGTCGCGGCGCGGCGGGAGCGGGCGCAGGCGCGGGTGGCGGCTCGGCCTTCAACGCTTCGGCCTCCGCCCGTTCGGACTCCGAGGGTCGCGGCGCCGTTTTCTTGGACGCGGGCGCTGGAATGTCCGGCGCGGCTTCTTTGGAAACGACCTGGGGAGAAACGACCGGCGCAGGAACGACCGGCACAGGAACGGCCTGCTCTGGAGCGGCGGGCGCGGTCACCTGAGCAATCTGCAACTCCCGCGGCTTTTCGAATAGCACGATGCCCGCGATCACCGCCACCGCGAATGCACCCGTCGCGGCCCACATCCAGGCGTTCGGCCACCCGGCTTTTTGCCGCCGCGGCGCAAGCGCGCCGATCAAGCGCGCCTTGACGCCCGGCTCCTCCAGCAATTCCTTCAGCGCCTGCTCGCGCGCGAGATCATCGAACAGTTCCTGGTCGTCGAGAGCGGCTTCAAACAAAGCCTTACGCTCGGCCTCGCTCAGCGAGCCTGTGGCGTAGCCCCCGATCAGCCTGCGAATTTCGTCGCGCGTCATCGTCGTTCCCAACTCCCGCCCAGCCGCTCCAGTAGCTGTTTGCGGCAGCGGAAATCCCAAGTATAAAGCGTGTTCAGCGTTGCCACTTGGAGGCGCGTCCGGATCTCAGGGAACGTGTAGCCTTCCAGTTTCAAGCGAAACAACTCGCGGCAGCGCTCACCCAATTCAGCCAATGCCGCTTCTAGCCGAGCCACGCTTTCCACTCGCGCAGCCCGCTCGAACGGATCGGCCTCGTCAGCCGCCAGCGAAAGATCTTCCACCGGAATCTCCCGATCCTCGCCTCGGCGGCGGCTCTTTCTGCGCGCGGCCCAAATCTTCAAGCGCGCGATCTCGAGCGATAGCGGCAGCAAATCCTCAATGCTGTCCAGCTCGGAATATTTCTCGTGCAGCACGATCAGGACCTCCTGCGCCAGATCCTGAGCCAAGTCCCCGGGGGAACTCCCCTGTAATTGGGATGCCGCGTAGCGCACAATCCTTTCGCGCAGCCGCGTCAGTATTTCGGCTCTGTCCATTTTCTTTTGTATCCGTAGAGCGCGTGGCTTTATTATCCCGTGCCGACTCTATCCCCGTGAAGATACGGGTTTGCAAGGAGTTGCCTGCCTCTGCCAGAATAAGGCCCATGCAGGTTCGGGTGGTGGCTTTCGTGCTGGCGGGCGGCAAAGGGACGCGGCTCTATCCGCTGACTAAGGAACGAGCCAAGCCGGCTGTGCCTTTCGGCGGGCGCTACCGCATCGTCGACTTCGTGCTCAGCAATCTGATCAATTCCGGGTTGTACTCGATCTACGTCCTGATCCAGTTCAAGAGCCAAAGCCTTCTGCAACACCTTCGCGACGGCTGGGAGGTGACCGGCTTGCTAAAGGAGCACTTCATCATCCCCGTGCCGGCGCAGATGCGCTCGGCCGGCGAAGACTGGTATCGCGGCACCGCCGACGCCATCTACCAGAACATCAACCTGATTGAGCAAGCCGATCCGCACTACGTGGTGATCTTCGGCGCCGACCACATCTACCGCATGAACATCCGCGAGATGCTGGAGTTCCATATGCACAAGCGCTCGCAGGCGACCATTGCGGCGATTCCCGTTGCCGCGGATCAAGCCGGCGAATTCGGCGTGATCGAAGCGGCCGCGGACGGCGCCGTGATGGGCTTTCACGAGAAGCGCTCCGACGCGCCCACTATGCCGGAAGATCCCGGGCGCGTGTACGCGTCCATGGGCAACTATGTTTTTTCCACCAACCTGCTGCTGCGGGAATTGTACGCCGACGCGCAGGATCCCACCAGCACGCACGACTTCGGGCGCGATATTCTCCCTTCGCTGGTGGGGCGGGCTCCGATGTTCGCCTACGATTTTCAGACCAACCGGATTCCAGGCGATCCGCCGCTGCAGGAGCCCTATTGGCGCGATGTCGGCACCATCGACTCTTATTACGACGCCAGCATGGATCTGCGCGCGGTAACGCCGGCTTTGAATTTGTATAACCGCCAGTGGCCTCTGCGCACCGCCGGTTACTCCGACCCGCCCGCGAAATTCATCTTCGACCAGCAAGGGCGCCGCGGCCAGTCCATCGACTCCATCGTCTCCGGCGGCACGATTCTCTCGGGCGGCATGGCCAAAGGCTCGATCATGGGACGCCATGTGCGCGTGCATTCCGGAGCCCTGGTGGAGGATTCGGTGATCTTCGACAACTGCGACATCGGCCGCCGTGCGCGCGTGCGCCGGGCCATCCTGGACAAGAACGTCCGCATTCCCGAGGGCGCAGATATCGGCTACGACCTCGATCGCGATCGCGAGAAATATTTCGTCACCGATAGCGGCATCGTGGTGATCGAGGGAACCCGAACGCCGGTTGACGTCGCCACTCTGCTGGTTTAGCGGGGCGACTTGTAGGGCGCGGAGACGATTCTGCTTATCGGGAAAGCTTCATAGCGCTACACCGACAATCGCTAATCCCTGGCCTTAACGCGACTGAACAGGCCTATACTGAGCCAAGGCTCCAAGCAGACGGCCGCTTATTCGAGGAACTGATCCGAACGACGAGGGAATCCTATCGAAGAGTGATTAACGAGCGCTGGCGGATCTACTGCCTGACACTCCGTTCCGACACACCTTTGATGTGGTCGCACTACTCTGACAAGCACCGAGGCATTTGCTTGGAATTCGACGCGGGCCACGCGGTAATCGGAAACGCATGGCAAGTTCAGTACAATGACGTGCTTCCGGCATTGGATATGCTTACGACCACCGATGAATCTATCTTCCGGATTCTCGTGAGCAAGTCCTCTGATTGGTCTTACGAGGGCGAATACCGAGTCTTGGCGCGGGATGGGGAGGCTCCCGACGTTTCTCCTCAGTTCTTGCCAATTACGAACAAGGACTTTCTCTCGCTGCCTCGCGGCGCTCTTACTGCGATAATCGCAGGTTGCCGAGCGGATCTCGATGCGATTAAGGCAATGGTGGAACGGCGCGCCCCCGGTCTTCCGATCAAACGGGCAGTGCAGGCACCCGATAGGTACAGCCTGTCAATTCAGGATTGACGTTTGGGGGCTTTTCAGGCCATTGTCCGGAGCGAATAACCGGTACGCCTAGCGGCGGTTACGGACGCCAGTGATCTCGATCGCGTTCTCGTCCTTAGGATCGAAGAACACACGATAGTCGCCACACCGGAGGCGGAAGGCCGTCTGCGGTGGCTTGAGCTTCTTCACATCGCCGGCGCGGTCGGCAAGGTAGCGATCCAGTCAGTAGAGAACCTGCATCGCGGTCTCGCGCTTGATTGCTCGCAACTCGACGCGGGCCTCGAGCGACCAGATCACCGCGACCCGCTCGGGCCCAGCGTCTCCCCCACGAGCTAGAGCCCGAACTCACGAAGGAGTTCTTCGTGCGGGATACCCTCGCCACGAACAAGCGAAGCACGGGCGCGGTCCAGCGCCGCGGCCGTCTCAGGAGTGATCTCTTCTTCCTCAACCGGAGCCACTGCTAGCGAACGCGTCAGCGGTTCCACCATCACTTCGAGCAGACTCCGCACGGCGTTCAGCTTCTCGGGAGGCAGCATATCCAGCAGCGCGTGAGCCTGCTGGCACTCCCGATTGAGATTCGATTCCATCTGCTGTCAGTATACGATTCGCACGGCGGGCATTCCGCCGCGCTAAACCACCGGCTCCATGCCGAAGCGCCGCAGCAGCAGGAATTCCGAAAGATTGTCGGTGGTGAGCAAGCCCGCGAGTTTGGTGCCGTCCATCACCAGCGCGCAACTGCCGGCTTGCGCCATCAGAGGCAGCACCTCGGCCAGATCCGCCGTCGGCTCCAGTTGCATAAACTCGCGATCCATCACGCCCGCCACATAGGCGTCCGGACCCTCCGCCGCCAACGCCTTCAGCAGCAGATTCCGGCCCATCATCCCCACCACCTGATCCCCGTGTAATACCGGGAAGTCCTGCTGCGAGGTCGAAAGCAGCAGATTGGCCGCATCTCGTATGGTATTGCCGTGGCCCAGAGTGTGGAATTCCGTGATCATGGCGGCGCGCACTGGAATGCCGTGGGTGAGCGATCGCCCCAAGGCCGCCGCGCCTTCCTGCGCCGCGCCCAGATAGATGAAGAACGCGAAAAACACCAGCAGGAAATCCTGCGCAACCAGGCCGTACAGCCCCATGCTGATGGCCAGCATGCGGCCCATCCACGCCGCGATCCGCGTGGCTTCCTCGGCCGGCCGGACGTAGCCCAAAAGCGCCCGCAGCGCACGCCCTCCGTCCATCGGGAAGGCCGGCAATAGATTGAACAGCGCCAGCAGCAGATTTCCGCCTGCCAGCAGCGGCAGCGCCCCCAGCTCAGTGGGATGCAGCAGATCGGAAAGTCGCTGAGGCATCGGTTGATGCGAAGAGTACAAGTAACTCATCAGCCCCGCCGCGATCAGCAGATTCATGATCGGCCCGGCCAGGGCGACCCACAATTCCTCGGTGGGTCGCAGCGTTCGTTCCATCCGCGACAATCCCCCGATGGGAAACATCACGATCTCGGTAGTGCGGACTCCGAATCGCGATCCGACAAACGCGTGCGCCATCTCATGCAGCAGCACGCTGGCGAACAACCCCAGCAGAAACAGAGCATAATTGGTGCCGGATTGGTGGCTCCCGAACACGGTAACCAGAAGGAAGATCAGCAGGATCAGGAATGTGAAGTGGAGCCGTACCGGGACTCCCAGAAGACGGAAGCCCTTTACAGTTCCCGACGTGCGATGATCGTGCAACGCAGTTATTCCATCCACAGTTTAACGATAACAAAACACTTGGCGCGCAGGCCTAGGAGAGATTGCGTAGGACCCATTAGAAAAAGAACTTACGGTGAGGGTCCCCAAGCGGGGCGACCCCAGGCAAAACTGGGGCGGCGTGACCGAAATTTACAGCGGCCAACGCCTTGGCGCAGCGCTTTGATTTTTCTGGCTGGGCAGCGGCCCGCTGCCCTCGCCCACGTTGCGCTTTATCGGGGAGTTGGAGAAATCCAGCTCCGACTCGTTAAAGTCCACATTCCGGTCGAGCACCATTTCGATGGTGGTTCCCTTCGCCAGCACCGCATCGGGCCCGCGCGTAAACAGAACTGTCGCCAGACCGGCCGCGGCGCCTGCCGCTGCTCCGATACCCGCCCCTACTCCGGTCGCCCCCGCGGCGCTGCCCGCCAGCGCGCCGACGCTCGCGCCCGCGACCGTGGTTCCGATAACCGTGCGCGTGTCGCCCGACTTGTTGCCCTCACTCTTGATCGAGCCTTCGTTGCGATCCAGTTCCTCGCTGGCACGCCCATCCAGGCCCGACACGCGCGCCCGGAAATCGCGCGTGACTCCGTTGGGCAGCGTCAAAGAGTCGAAGCGCAGATAAAATTCTCCGCGCCCCTTTACTTTCCCCGGTCTCTGGACCTTGGTGATGGTTCCCAGCACATAGCTGCCGGGCGGAATCACGATGCGTCCGTTGACCAGTATGGGGAACACGGTTTCCAGGTAGACCTGATCGCCGGGCGCGGCATTCTTGGTGCTGACGCTATTGATCATGCTCAGCGGAATCCGAGTATTGGTCTCAACCTGGAAAGTCTTGCTTTCCGACGCAGTCTCCGGCGGCTTGGTCTCCGGGGGAGCGGTGGCTTCGGTCGCCTGCTGGGCAGCCAATGAAAAAGCGGCCGCCAACAATACTGGAATTGCGCGCGTCAGCATTAGAAACGCCTCCGTGTTTATCAGTGTAGCCTATAAGCTTAAGACGCGATAGGGCAAAACCGGTTACTCGACGGGAAGGAACCGTTGTGCCGGGCTCAGGCTGCTCCCCAGATTGTTCACGAAGCCAATCCTGATTTCGGGATTCTGCGGCGAGTCCGCCGGCAATTGCAAGTTAATCTGGAACAGCCCCGCGAAACCCGGCGTCTGACCGGCGTACAGGATCAGTTGCGGATCCACGGCCGTTCCATTGAGCAACACCTCAAAATCGATTAGGTCCGCCAGCGGGGCGGCCATCTCCGGGATCCACCCGCATATCGCCGAGGGCGCGGTCACTCCGAGCCCGGTGGCATACAATACCACGATCTCGCCTGGCGCGGCGGGCGAGTCTGTGGTCACCAAAGGTCCGTTGCCGTGCGTCGCGATCACTGTAGTCGCGTCGGACTGAAACAGAGTTGGCGCGGCCGCCGCCAGAGTAATTTCCACCGCCGGTCCGTAGAGACTCCGGTTTTCCAGCTCCACCGTCACTGGACCGGGTGTCAGCAGTGACGGAATCAGCACGTTCGCCTGCCCCGGAGAAACGTAGTAAATATAGGCGGAAATGCCTCCAATCAACACGTTTACGTCGGTGCCGGTTAATTCCCAGGGCAGTTCTCCCGCGCCGATATCGCTGGGCCTGATCGCTTGAGTGACGTTGGATAGATTGATCCCGTAAATGGTTAGAAACGAGTTCGTGGAGTAAGGCCCGGCCTGGTTCGACGCGGAATTGGAGATGCTCGCCGCGGTATAGCAGGGAGCTCCCGCGGGCTGCCCGGCGACAGGGCAAGTCGATTGCGCCATGAGAGGCCCCAGCGCCGCCAGCAGGAAGGGAATAACCATCTTTCCCAACGTGCGTCTTATACTTGAATATTCTCATCCGCGTGCGTTTGGATCGTGGAGAGTCCTTTGGGGTCTATCGGATACATAAGCGTGTAGAAAATTCTTCCAGGAATCATATTTTCACTGGTTGGTATCGATTTAAGTCCTTTGGTATCAATAAAAAGTGGCACAGAGCGGTTGGCCGTTGACGTGCTCTTAGAGATTGCGGGGAAGTGTAGGCTTCGGGGGCATGAGGGAACTTAAGCAACAACTCGTTGGAGCCTTGCTGGTGATCGTCACGGTTGCGGCGGTGATTGCCGCGGCTGTGAATTTCGAGCAGCAGAGCAAGTTCCATCTGCCCGATGACGGCGTCACCTGGCTGGATCATCCGGCGGGAGAGCGGCAGCAGGTGGTGGCTGCATCCGTGCTTCCCAACAGTCCCGGCGAAAAAGCGGGCATCCACAAAGACGACGTTCTGGTTTCCATCAACGGTCTGCCGGTCGAAAACAGCGAGGAAGCCACCGCGATCCTGGCGCGTTTGGGAGCCTGGCGCAAGGCTGAGTACAGGATTTTGCACGGCTCGACCGAGGTTCCGGCCAATGTCGTGATCGGCGAGGCGCAACACGATTCCACTCTCTATTACCAGTACGCCGTGGGCGCGGCGTATTTAGCCATCGGCCTGTTTGTCTACTTCCGCCGCGGCAATGCTCCGCGCTCGCGGCATTTCTTTCTGCTGTGTCTGGCTTCGTTCGTTCTGTTCACCTTCCACTACACCGGCAAGCTGAGCAACTTCGACAAAGTGACCTATTACAGCAACGTACTGGCCGGGATTCTCGCGCCCACGCTGTTCCTGCATTTCTGCTGCATCTTCCCCGAGCCGCGGAAATGGGCCCGGTGGCGTCCCCTGATCGCGTTGTTATACCTACCCGGGCTGGCTCTCGCCGCGGTGTATTTGGGGGTGTCGCTGGGATGGCTGCGCACCAACGAACCGCTTCTCGAGGTCCGCTGGCTGCTGGACCGCGTGTGGATGGCGTTCCTGTGCACAATGTATCTGAGCGGCGGCGCGGTGCTGGCGCTCCAAATGCGGCACGCCGACGACCCCATCGTCCGCCGCCAGTTGACCTGGCTGCGCAACGGAGCCGTCCTGGGCGTGCTGCCCTTCGTCCTGTTCTACGCCGCCCCTTACGTAGCCGGCGTGCAGCCTGGCCGCTACATGAGTCTGGCGGTGATCCCGCTCGCTCTGATTCCGGTCACCTGGGCCTACGCGATTCTGCGCTACCGCCTCATGGATGTCGACATCATCTTCCAGGAGGGCTACGTCTATACGCTGGCGACCCTGGCGGTGCTGGGCATTTTCTCCAGCCTGATCTTTTCGCTGAACTCCGCCGGTGAACTTCCCGCGTCCGCCATGGTGGCGATGATCCTCATCGCCGCGTTCGTGTTCCAGCCCATCCGCGTCTGGATTCAGGAGCAACTCGACCGCTACTATTTCTACAAAGACCGCTACGATTACCGCCGCACTCTGATCGAGTTCGCGCGCGAATTGGGCGCGACTACCGACCTCGACTCCATGCTCGAAAGCGTCACCGACCGCCTCACCCGCACCTTGGGCGTGAGGCACGTGGCGGTGTTCGTGTGGGATGAGCCCGAGGCCGCGTTCCAACTGGCCATCGCCGCCAACCGCCGCGGTCCCCAGTCCGAAAACCTTCCCTACGGATTGGACTTGAGTTTCCTGAGCCGCAATCCCGCCAAGCCGTACCTGTTCTTCGAGCGCACCCGCGCGATGCTGGACGTGGTCTCGCATGAGTGGCCGACGGGCGTGCGCCGCTCCATCGCCGAGCTCGAGTTGACCTACTATCTTCCCTGCTCCGCGCGCGGACGCACCATCGCTTATCTGGGCGTCAGCCGCACCGAATCCGGCGATTTCCTTTCGAGCGACGACGTGGAGCTGCTGGTGACTCTCTCCGGCTACGTCGGCATCGCCGTCGATAACGCGATGCTGTATCAATCCCTGGCGCGCAAGGCCGACGAGTACGAGAAACTCAAGGAATATTCGGAAAATATCGTCGAATCCATCAACGTCGGCATCCTCGCGGCCGATCTGGAGGACCACGTCGAAAGCTGGAACTCGCGCCTGGAGAAACTCACCGGCATCTCGCGTTCCCGTGCGGTGGGAAGGCCTTTGAGGGAGCTGTTGCCCAGCAGCCTGTGCGATCAACTGGAAGCCCGCACTGGCGAATCCGGCATCCACAGCCTTTACAAATACTCGATGCGAGAGCGTGAAGCCACGCTGAATATCGCCATCGCGCCGCTGTTTTCCCGCGACGGCGCGCGCATCGGCCGCCTGATCATCTTCGACGACGTCACCGACCGCGAGGAGCTGGAGCGGCGCCTGGTACAGGCCGACAAGCTCAGCTCCATCGGCCTTCTCGCGGCCGGCGTCGCGCACGAGGTTAACACGCCACTGGCGGTCATCTCCACCTACGCGCAGATGCTGGCCAAGCAGATCTCGGGCGACGCGCAAAAGGCTCCGCTGCTCGAAAAAATCGCACGTCAAACTTTCCGCGCCAGCGAGATCGTGAACTCGCTGCTGAACTTCTCCCGCACCTCGCCCACTGAGCTGGTTCCGCTGGATCTCAACAAGATCGTGCGTGAGACGCTCACGCTGGTCGAGCACCAATTGACCACCGCCGGCATCCAAGCCGAGCTTTCGCTCGCCGAATCCCTGCCTCGCATTCGCGGCAATTCCGGGAAGCTTCAACAGGTCTTCCTGAATCTGTTCCTCAATGCCCGCGACGCCATGGAATCCGGAGGCCGTCTGGCGCTTGCCACCAGCAGCCGCGACGGCTCGGTTCGGGTGTCGGTGAAGGATTCCGGAGCGGGCATCGCGCCTGAGAATCTGGCGCGAATCTTCGATCCGTTTTTCACCACCAAGGGCGCGCGCAAAGGCACTGGTCTCGGTCTCTCCGTAAGCTACGGAATCGTGCGCGAGCACGGCGGCGATATCGAAGTGGAAAGCGAACCCGGCAAGGGCGCAAGATTCCTGCTGTCGTTCCCCGAGATAGCGGCAGCCCATGAGGTGGCGTCCGCCCAAATGGCCGCCGCCGCTGCGCAGCACCCGGATCGATTCGAGCCTCAGGCCGCCCCGGCCGTGGGTGTCGCAGCCGTCTCCGCAGGCTCTATCTCCGCGTCTGCATCCGTGACTCCGGCCTCTGTTCCAACGGTACAAATCGCGCGGGCTGACAGGATCATCCAGTAATGGCCGGAACGCTCGTGAATCTGCCGCCCGATATCGTCCCCGCCGAGACTTCCCGCGGCCGTATTTTGGTGATCGACGACGAACCCGACATCCGCGAAAGCCTGGAGGCTCTGCTGTCCCAGGAAGGCTATCAGGTGGATCTCGCCGCCAACGCCACTGAAGGCCTCAAGCGCTTGGAGACCAGCCTCTACGACCTGGTGCTTCTGGACCTGATGATGCCCGACAAAAGCGGCATGCAAGTGCTCGAGGAAGTCCGCGCGCGGGATCAGGACACGCCCATTTTCATGATCACCGCCTACGGGTCGATCGAGGTCGCCATCGACGCGCTCAAGCGCGGCGCCAGCGACTATTTTCCGAAGCCCTGGGACAATCAAAAGCTGCTGATCGAGATCGGCCGCATGATCGACTCGCGCCGCCTGGAGCGCGAGAACACTGAGCTAAAACGCGCCCTCCGCCAGCGCTACAGCTTTCCCAACATCGTCGGCAAGAGTGAGCGCATGCTGAAGATTCTCGACCTGGTCGGCCAAGTCGCGCTCAGCCGCGCCACCATCCTCATCACCGGGGAAACCGGCACCGGCAAGGAGCTCATCGCCAACGCCATTCACGCCTATTCGGCCCGCGCCAGCCAGCCCTTCGTCCCCGTGCATTCCGGCTCGGTTCCGCCGGACCTGCTCGAGTCCGCGCTGTTCGGCCATGTCAAGGGCGCCTTCACCGGCGCCATGTCTTCGCATAAGGGCTATTTCGAAACCGCGCACCGAGGCACCATTTTCTTCGATGAGATCGGCACCATTACGCTCGAAACCCAGACCAAGCTGCTGCGCGTGATTCAGGAACGCGAATTCATGCCCCTCGGCTCGGCCGAGACCATCAAGGTGGACGTGCGCATCGTCGCCGCCACCAACGCCGACCTCAAGAAGTTCGTCGAGGACGGCCGATTCCGCGAGGATCTGTACTACCGGCTCAACGTCATCAACCTTGCTCTGCCGCCTCTGCGGGAGCGCAAGGAGGACATCCCCGCGCTGGTCGATCATTTCTTCACCAAGTACTGCCGCGAAAACGAGAAGTTTTTGGATGAGCATTCCCGCTCCCGCTTGAGCTTTGAGCCCGAGGCCATGCAGATCCTGATGGACCACGCTTGGCCCGGCAACGTGCGCGAGCTCGAGAACGTGGTCGAGCGCGCCGTCGTGCTGGCCTCCTCGCCCGCGGTCCCCGCCGACGTTCTGCCGGAACATCTGCTCGAATCCCGAGGCCTGCGCATCCGCCGCGACGAAAGCGGATCGCTGGCCGCGGACGCGTCTCTGTTCGAGATCGTCGCCGACTTTGAGCGCCGCGTTATTTTAGAAAAACTCGAGTCTTGCGACTGGAGCCAGACCGCGACCGCCGAAGCCCTCCGCGTTCCGCTCTCTACCCTCAATCAAAAAATCAAGCGCCTGAACATCGAGATCCGCAAGCGCGGACAATGAACCGCCCGTTCGTCTTGATCTCCGGTCTGCCCGGCAGCGGAAAGACCACGTTGGCCCAGCAACTCGCGCCTGCTCTGAATCTACCCGTGATCGACAAGGATGATATTCTCGTGATTGTATACTTGACACAAGGTTTGATTTGAGCTATGCTATTCATAGATGGTTCACTTGGCTGACTTCTTAGGGCGCTTCGGTTTGGCAGCATCCAATTCCGCAACGTGGGCCTTTAGATGTTTGACCGCGTCTGGATGGAAGACGCTGGCTATCACTTCGTCGGAAGTCATCTCTTTGGGCTGTTTTATTTTCTTCGGCATGGTGTCCTATGGAAATTAACCTCATCAATCTGATTGAACGCTACGGCGACGATAAAAAGTGCCGCAAGTACCTGGAAGCCCTGAGGTGGCAGGACGGGATGATTTGTCCACGTTGTAGCGGTACTACAATTTCGAGGATCTATGACCGCGATCAGTTTGACTGCGATGATTGCCGCTATCAATTCTCGGTAACTGCTGGCTCTATTTTCGACGGCACGCACCTGCCTCTGTGGAAGTGGTTCTTGGCGGTCTACCTGATTCTGGAATCTAAGAAGGCGATCTCCGCGAATCAATTGAAGCGCAGTCTGGCGATCAGTTATAAAACCGCATGGTATCTCTGCCATCGCATCCGCCGGGCTGTCCTGGAGGCATCTAAATCCAAGCTGAAGGGTATCGTTGAGATCGATGAGACCTATGTGGGCGGCAAAAAGCGTTATGTCGGAAGCGGAAGTCTTGAAGGAAAAACAATGGTGCTCGGAGCGGTGGAACGCGGCGGCGAAATCCGGCTCAGGGTAGAGCGGCGCAAGAAAGCTACCAAGAAGGTGCTCCATGCTTTCATCAATAGCACGACCGAACCGACCACAGAACGCCTGATGACTGATGAGAACCCGGCCTATCTTGGAATCGCCGATGCCGATACGACGCACGAGACCGTCAATCACCGGGCCGAAGAATGGGTCCGTGGAGATGTTCATACGAATTCGGTCGAGGGCGTCTGGAGCCTTTTCAAGCGCGGTATCGTCGGTTCGTATCATCAAGTCAGTGCAAAGCATCTTCAAGCTTATATTGACGAATTCGAGTGGAGATTCAACGGGCGCGACAACCCCGAACTGTTCCGCGATACTATGATTCGCCTACTCAACACCCCGAAGATGGAATTTAAGGAACTCATCGAGAAGTCGGCTTAGTTTCTTCTTGTTTACGGATCATGAATCGAGCCTCGGACGGGCCGGGGCCTCCATAAAAGACCTTTATTTTCCCGGATATTGGTTCGGTTAATTCTTTGGCCAGCACACAATCTAATTCAGGCCAACTCCAGGTTTCCTGGCCATTGATCAAGGGTGCAACTGAACCTAGTCCTGTTTGTCCAAGATAGAATTCAGCCGGGAATTCCGCTTCATCGCTCGCTACTAACTGCCACATCTGTGTGTACGGGCTGCATTGCTGAGACAGGTATAAGCGGGACGATGGCGATTGAGCAGTTGTAGAGGTTCCACTGTTGTGCAGTTGGATGCCTATCGCAACTGTTTTACTATCCTTGTTAGCAAACAATGATTGCCCATTTAGCGGATGATGATTATAGATGATTTCGAGACTCGCATCATTATACACGGGCGGCTTTTCCCATGCTTCTTCTGGAGGCTTCGGCGCGCGCGCCGACAATGACGGCAAAGGCTCATCAAGCACATAGGAGTGAGCAGATGTTTTGTAGAACGACCAGATCGCTAGGGATACAAGTAGCGACACAGCAAGAGTCCATACCGCTCGGCGAAAAGCTGGATATATTGGATTTATTAACGGCAGCTTTGTTACCGGATGAACTAACTGACTGACAGACGCTCTCTCTGAACCTTTCGCAAAAATCCATAACATCCCAAACCCTACAAAGATCAATACCGCTGAGAATGCAGGATGACCAATGAAGCCGAGGAGGTGCGGGAGGAGATTATATATGTCCATTGCGGACTCGCCCCTTCCAACCGTATCGAGCAATCGCAGGATATAACCCCCAAGTCCCCAGCCGAGCAATACTTCGCTGAGACGTACGATCCAGGGTCTGGGGCGAAAGCGGCCACGTGGCTCCAGAGGAATAGGATTCATGACGCAATCCTAGCACAAGCCTTGCATCAAGTAAACAACCACGGATATTCTTGACCGCTTGTTTGAATCGAAGGGCGTAGGCCATGCCGCGTGGCGTCGTATGCTGAGCCGGGAAAGCGACAGGCTGCTGGTACACGAGGCAGCCGCGTCGCCCATGGGCGCCATTCTGGTGTCGTTCTGGCGGCACGCTGGAATGCCTTCGGACTCCGGAACTCCGACGGAGTGGCTCAACGAGCTTTCCGATCGCGTTGTCCATGTTCACTGCGCCTGCGACCCCGAAACCGCTGCCCGACGCTTCTTTCGAAGGGAGCGCCATCCCGGGCATCTCGACAGCGCAACACCTTACGCCGAGGTCCTGGCCGATCTTCAAGCGCTCTCGCGTCTCGATCCGCTCGATGTCGGGCCAAGCGTAATCGTCGACACCTCGCAAGATGTGAGATTGGCCGAAGTTGTCGGCGATATTCGCAGGGCTTTCGAGCGCTGGGCTGCCTAGCTTGAGGTTTGTATCCGAACCCGATCCCCTGTACTGTGGTGGTATGGGCGATGCAAAGAAACTCGACCTGAACGAATCCGCCCCCATCCTTGATGAAGAGGACGAAGAGACGCTCGCCGCCATCGACCGCGGTATCAAGGCGGCCGATGAAGGCCGCGTTGTCCCTTTGGAGGATGTCCGCCGGCGGATGCAGACGTGGCTTACAAAACCTTCTTCACAGAAGACGCCTTAGCCGATTTGGAGATCATCCTCGACTACATCCGCGCTGAGAACCCCGCCGCGGCAGAACGATTCGGGACAGCCCTGCTCAACCACATCGAGTTTATTGGAGAACTTTCCTCGCGTCGGTGTGTCTGTGCCCGATCGCCCGGGCGTCCGCAAGCTCCTCCACTCTCCGGTGCGCGTTTACTACCGCCTCAGGGAAAATAGCAGGCTGATTGAAATCCTCCACTTCTAGCACGCCGCCCGGAGACCTCCGAAGCTGTAGGTTACTTTGGGAGGCGTTGCACGCCTCACTGGTTGTATACATCGCGTGCCGCGCTCAGGAGACGGGAAAACTGCAGATTGCGAACAGGTCCTCCTGCTTCTTGCTATCGCGGTACACTTTGAAGACCCGAAGAGCCGGATAATTTCTCGTGTTTCGTGGCTTGCCTTTCTCATCGAGGGACTCCGTCACGGTACACCAGTTGTCGGTGAGGCCGGGCGCGATACCGAGCTTCGAGCTGTAGCCTGTCGATTCCACGATATACAGCTTGATGCCCGGGCCTGGTGAAAGCTTTTGAAACTTGCCCGGTTCGGAAATCACAATATGGGCGTCCTCCGTGACCTCGCCGTTTGTCGTGATCACATGAGGCACCAGGTCGAACGTAGTGCCATCGACCATGCCGAAAACATTCAACTCGGCCGGTTGGATCTTGTCGAGACTCCCTATCGCGCGCCCTCTGTCGAAGAAGCCGTCGACTGTCATGTCCGAATTCGGAGCATCTCCACGCTTGATCTTCGCGTCCGTTGGGAATAGGGCGGGCCAAGGGTTCTTAAGGTGCCAGAGGTAGTTGCCTACAAATCCGTTGCAATCCATACCAAGGTTTTTATCGCAGTATGCCTGCAAATCGGCAGTGGTCGTCCCTCCGGTCGGCCGTCCAGTCAGGACGGCGAGTTGCACGACCATTTGGTAGTCTTCGGGCGAGCCCTTTCCTGCCAGGGCATAGCGGAGCCGTCTGTTGAGCTCGTCGTCAAACTTCGCGAGCGTCACGACCGTTCCGTTCACCTTCACCTCCAGCTTGTTCTTTGCGATCTGGTTCCGCGTTTCATCTATTATCTTTTGTCCTTCCGGTTGGACGCTCTTTAACCAGTACTTATTGATCGAAAGTGTCACTGCGGGGGTCGCATCGACGAATTCGACCTTCAAGTTCTTGTAGAGAGCTTCATACTCCAGGGGCGTCATTTGGGAAATTCCTCCGGTTCCAAATCTTGCATCCTGAAAAGCGCGATGCGGCGATCGCCGGGATCATGCGGCGTTATTTTCTCCCATCCAATCCCCCGATTCAATCCGCCGCTCCTCCTTCACCGGCCCAACATACTCGTACACCCAGCACCGCGTCTCTTCACCGTTTTCAACAACCGCCGTGGTCAGCACTCGGCGATACTCGTTCGATCCTTCGTACTCGTCGAGCTCGGTCAGCACCATTGGATCCCGCACGCGAAACAGATCGCCCACCACCCACTCGCCCACATCGGCTCTCAGCGTCAGTCCCGGATACCACTGCACCCGAAACAGCCTTCCTTGGACTCGCGCCGAGCCCAGAAACCGCGCCGAATGCTCCAACAGACGGGCGTGCCGATTGCCATTCCCCCGCCGCAACGTACCGTATACGAATAATGGCCAGCTTGACATCCAATTAACCCTAATCCTATCATCGAGTTTGGGGCGAGTGCGCGGGAGCAGCTGCGGGAATTTGAAACGGGGAGGCGGTTTTGATCAAGCTCGACATCATCAACGAAGTCGTAAACAAGACGGGCATCACGAAAACGAAAGCAGAGATGGCCGTTGAAACGGTTTTCGAAAGCATGAAGCGGGCGCTAAGCCGCAGTGAGCGCATCGAGTTGCGCGGCTTTGGCATCTTCAATGTTCGTCCGCGCAAAACTGGCATCGGCCGCAATCCGCGCACCGGGGCGGAAGTTGCCATCCCGCCCGGCAAGGCGGTCCGGTTCAAGCCGGGCAAGGAGTTGCAGACGCTCCAGTAGGATTCAGTGTCTAACGGCTATCCTTTTACGCCGGCTGCGCTGCGGGAACGCAGCCTCTGGGATTATGCCGCGCAAGAACGCCCCCGGCAGCGCTACTGGCTGCACGCGCTGCTTTTTCTGGCCACGCTGCTAACCACCACTGTGGTGGGCGCGGGGATGGCCCAAAGTTTCGCCCAAAGCCGCCCCTTCGATTTCGATGCCGGCCTCGAAGGATACCGCCACATGTGGCACGATCCGTCGTTCTTGCTCGACGGGCTGCCGTTCTCGCTCACGCTCATCTCCATACTCATGGCCCACGAGTTCGGCCATTTCCTCACGGCGCGCTTCTATCACGTGGACGCCACACTGCCGTTTTTCATCCCCGCTCCCACGCTGATCGGAACCATGGGAGCCGTCATCCGTATCCGCTCGGCGATTCTTTCCAAGCGCATCCTGTTCGACATCGGCATCGCCGGACCTCTGGGGGGCTTCGCGCTGCTGATCTGGCCTCTGGCCGTGGGGGTTTCGATGTCGAAGATCGCGCCCGGCATCGGCACGCATGGCGATCTAGTGTTCGGCACGCCCGCGATCCTGCGTTTGTTCGAGATGATCCAGTTTCCCGGCGTGCCCACCGCCGACATCTATCTGCACCCCGTGGCTCGCGCCGCTTGGGTCGGACTGTTGGCCACGGCGCTGAATCTTCTGCCCATTGGCCAGCTCGATGGCGGCCACATCCTCTACGCATTTCTGGGGGAGCGCACCCGGCTGCTCTCGCGCATCTTCGTGGCGCTGCTGGTTCCTATGGGACTCTTCTTCACCTATAGCTGGCTGGTGTGGGCCGTCATCCTCTTCTTCTTCGGCATGCGTCATCCCAGCATCATCGATCCCGTTCCCGTCGGCCGCACCCGCTCCTGGCTCGGCGTGGCCGCCTTGGCGATGTTCCTGCTCTCCTTCACGGCGGCGCCCATCCGCCCCGGCTTGTGAAGATCGGCTCGTGAAGATTTCCGCCACGATCATCACCTTGAACGAGGAGCGCAACCTGCCGCGCGCCATAGAAAGCCTCCGCTGCGCCGACGAAATCGTGGTGGTCGATAGCGGCTCCTCCGACCGCACGGTGGAGCTCGCGGGCAAGCTCGGTGCGCGCGTCGTCGAAAGCGCCTGGCCCGGCTACGCCAACCAGAAAAACCACGCCGCCGAACAGGCTTCCTACGACTGGATTCTTTCGCTCGACGCCGACGAATCCTTGAGCGAGGCGCTCGAAGCCGAAATCTGGCGGCTCAAGAAAACCGGTCCGCAATACGACGCCTACACCATGCCGCGCATGGCGCAGTATCTGGGCCGCTGGATTCGCCACTCCGGCTGGTATCCCGACCGCAAGGTGCGCCTCTACGATCGCCGCAAAGCCACCTGGGAGGGCGCGTTCGTGCATGAAACTGTGAAGGTGCGCGGCCGGCTGGGCCATCTCGAATCCAACCTGCTGCATTTCACGTGCAGCTCCCTTTCCGAGCATCTCCGCACCATGGACCGCTACACCACTCTCGCCGCCGAACAGATGCTTGCCGCCGGCGAAAGGCCCACCTGGACGCGTCTTATATTTACGCCTCCATGGACTTTTTTTCAGACGTATTTTCTCAAGCTCGGTTTTCTCGACGGCGTGGAAGGTCTGGCGATCGCCAACATGGCCGCGTTTTATAATTTCGTCAAGTTCGTCAAGGCGCGCTTCATGAGCGACGGAATTTTGAAACCGCATGTTTGAGGGCCCCATGTTTGAGCGGCTGTTTTTAGAGATAGTCGCGTTCCTCGCCGGCTTGCTGATCGGAAGCTTTCTGAACGTCTGCATCTACCGCCTGCCGCGCGATATTTCCGTGGTGCGTCCGCGCTCGCATTGCCCTTATTGCCGGCGCACGATTGCCTGGTACGACAATATTCCGGTGCTCAGCTTCCTGCTGTTGCGCGCGCGCTGCCGGCATTGTTTCGCTACGATCCCTCCGCGCTACGCTCTGGTCGAGATCTCCACCGGCCTCACCTTCCTGTTGAGCGCCTATGCCCTGGGCCCGACCGTTTCCGCCGCGAAGTATGCGGTCTTCTCCGCGATCGTCATCGCTCTCGTCGTCACCGATTTTCTGGATCGCATTCTGCCCGACGAGCTCACGCTCGGCGGCATGCTGATCGGCTTCGCGTTCGCGCCTTTTGTAAATTCCGAGCCCGGAATCCTCGCGCTCATCATCTGGAGGCGGCTGAGCCTCCCATTGATCCGCCTGGCCGATGCAGCCCTCGCGGCCGCGCTTTGCGCCGGAATGATTTGGGCTGTCGGATGGGCGTATCAAAAGCTGCGGCACCGTGAAGGCATGGGCTTTGGAGACGTGAAGATGCTGGCTATGATCGGAGCCTTCCTCGGCCTCCGCGGCGCACTCCCCGCTATGGTCCTTGCGTCGGTGGCAGGCGCCATCCTGGGGCTTGGCTTCATCGTCATCCGCAAGAAGGACTTCACATATGAGCTGCCCTTCGGCAGCTTCCTGGGCCTCGCGGCTCTGGGCGTGGCCACCTGGGGCGAGGTCCTGGTGACTTGGTACGGCCGCCTGGGCCGGTAAGCGTTAAAGCACCTGCCAAAATCGCCCGATGGATCGGGAGTCATGTCCCCAGGCTTATCCGCCGAAGCACGGTTCATTCCACTCGTCGTGATGTTCTTGGTTTTCGCCGGCGTTTCCTTCCTTCAATATCGGCGGCAGAACCGCTGGCGAGCAGCGATTGAGGCTGTCATGGCTCCCTACCGTAAGGGCGACTTCGATGCGGCCCTCAAAGCTGCCGAAGGGTTGCAGAGTAACGCCCGCGCCTATTGCTTTTTTCGAGGCGCGATTCAGATGCACCTCGGCGATTTGAATCAAGCCGAAACGTTGCTCCAACAAAGCATCCAATTGTCGGAGAAGGCCACGCGCGTACTCCAAAGCAGAGGTCTTGGAGCGAGCTCGGCGTTGAAGAAACAAATCAGGCTGACGGCTCTCAGCCGGTCTTCTCTGGGCGAGCTGTATCTCGACCGTGGGCGCTACAACGAAGCGCTACGCTGCTTCGAGCAGGGTCTGCAGGACTGGCCCGGGAGGGGCGGATTCCATCGCGGCATCGCCGAAACATGGCTGCGCAGAGGCGACGATCCGAACGAGGCTCTGAAATGGGCCAAGCAAGCGGTAGATGAGGAACGGGCATCGAAAGAATACTCGCAAGAGGTTCGCGATACGAATCTCGGTGAAGCGCTGGCCACATTGGCATGGGCGGTCGCGGCGGAGTCGCGCGACCAAATCGAGGTGAATCGCCTGGTGGAGGAGGCGGAATCCAAGGTTGGCACACGGCTGGTGAGTTCCTCAGCGATGGTTCAATACCTTTCGGGCCGTGCCTATGAAGCCCTCGGCGATACGTCGCGTAGCGTGCAGCACTTCACCGAAGCATCCCGCATCGATCGGCGAGGGCGTTGGGGCCGCGCCGCGCGCGCCGCCGCACACGTGTAAGCCCACGCGTAGCTTCTCACTTCCGCGCCCAAAAAATCCCGCAGGCGGACACATCGGCTCTCTGCGTGTACCGGCCCGGAAGGCCCAGCGCCATCACCCGGTCCTCGTCATTGCAAATTGAAATGGTGGCGAATCTGCCGTCCGCAACCTGCGCGGTCAGCCTCGCCGTCGACAACACGTGCAGGTTATCCGCCACCGCGTCGGGAAGCTGTAGCTTGTGGGAGTCGGTCATCTCCATGCCGGAGGGCGGTTCCCGCTTCGTCAAGAAATAGACCTGTTCATCCGCAAGCAGCGCCGCGCCCGGCGCAGTGACTTGATCCACTTTGTCCGCGACCTTTTCGAGTTCCCCCCAACTGTAATCGTTCAATGCATCCACGCTGTATTTGACGAACGCCGTCACCAGCACCACGGTCAACACCAGCGGATAGCGCCATGGGAGCCGCAGGCTACCGATTTGCGCCGCGATCGCGTACAAACCCACGGCGGAGAGCATCGCCAGAAACGGCATCACGAACATGTAATACCGGCCGAAGGTCGGCCGAGGGATGCACAGGTAAGCGCTTTCCGCCGCGATCAGCCACACGCACAGGAAAAACTCGCGTTGCTTGCGCGGCTCCCAGTTGCTCCGCCCCACCATATACGATAAGCCCAGCAAGGCGAGCCCGATCAGCAGCACCGCTTCGTAATTATTCATCCACGCCGTGGCGACATCCACGTTCTGCTTCCCCGCCCCAGGCCAATCCACAGCCCGGTAGAACGCATGGTATTGAAATACTCCGAACAGCACCCGGCGAGGGTTCTGCACGAACAGCCACAGCAGCGGAAGTGACGGAATCGCTGCGCCGGCGATGAACATCGCGCATTTCTTAGCGCGGTCCGCGCCGCTGTGAAACCATGTCCACAGCAACAGCACCGGCGCGAACGGAGCCGTCAGCAACGAGCATGCGGCCGCCGCGCCCGCGCAAAACCCCGCGCCCAAACACGCGCCCACCGAGTCCCGCTCCTCCGCCGCCACAGTCAATCGAAACGCAGCGACCGTCAGCAGCAGGCACATCGCGTAGGGTTGCCCGATGGTCCCGTACCACAGGATGGTCGAGTTCAATCCCACCAGCGCCATCGCACACAGCGCGCCCGCCAGCCTCCAGCTACGGTCTTCGAGGCGCGTCAGTACAAACTGCGCGGTCAGTAGCGCCGCGCCCGTCGTCGCCAGCGACGACACCACGTGAACCATCCGCCAGCTTTCGCCGAACAGGCGCATCAAGGTGGCGTTCCAGTATGCGTACAAGGGCGTTTGCGGATGGATAAAATCCAGATACGGCCGCTTGCCTCGCAGGATCAATTGCGCGGCCAGCAGATGGAATCCTTCGTCCCAGGCGAACGCCAGAGTCTGCGAATACGCGATGATCCCGGCGGCCAGCACTCCGGCGGCGCACCACAGCGTCAGCATCTCCCCGCGTTCAGCGCGCATTCCCGTCCGCAGGCCCCAGCAATATTTTCAAAACTCCCTTCGTTGGCGCGCGCGCGAACGCTTCCTTCGCGCGATCCAGCGGAAATCGCTCCGAAATCATCCCATCCACGCGCACCTTGCCCGACGCGAGCAGTTGGATCGCCGGCTCGAAGCGCCCGCATCGCGACCCGATCAGCGTAATCTCGTTGACAATCGCTGGAGCCGTGTCCAGCTTCACCAATCCGTGCACCGTGGATTTCATCACCACCGTGCCTCTCGGCTCGCACATCGCGATCGCAGCCCGCAATCCCTCCGCCGACCCTGTCGCATCCACCACCATAGGGAATGCCCGTTCAGGCAGACTCTTCTTGATCGGCTCCGTCGTCACCCGGCCGCCTTCCACCAGCTTCATCTTCTCCTTGTGCCGTCCCCACAGATGCACGCGAGCTCCGTGCGCCGCCAGCACCTGCGCGATCAACAGCCCCAGCTTTCCGTCGCCGAGCACCGCAACACGAGTTCCCGCCAGCACGCGCACCTGATCCAGAATCTCGCATGCCGCCGCGACCGGCTCGATGAACACCGCTTGTTCGTTCGAGATCGCCGCCGGAACCGGATGCAGATTCGCAATCGGCAGCGTGAGGAATTCGCGAAACGCACCCGGATGCTTCACGATCCCCAGCACCGTGCGATGCGGGCAATGCCGCCCCAGGTCCCGAGCGCACCATTCGCAGACTCCGCACGCCAGATTGATCTCGCCCGCGACCCGTTTGCCGATCCAGCTCCGGTCTTCGGCTTCCGTCACTTCGCCGACGAACTCATGCCCGGGCGTACCCGAAAAACCGTAGTAGCCGCGTTGAAGCTCGAGATCGGTGGAGCAGATCCCCGCGCAAAGAAGACGGATTCGCGCAAATCCATGAGCCACACGCGGCAGGGGCTGACGCCGCACCTCCACGCGCCCCGATTCCAGATGAACCGCCAGCATCGTCTAATGTTCTAAGGTAGCGCAACGGCGGCTGCGGCCGTCACGAGAGATCGCCCAACCCTGACCAAATGTTTGTCACAAATCATGTTTGTCACAAATCTTCATCGAGCGGCGTTGTAGTATTGTGGGCATACCACAAGAAGCCACGGTTGGAATTCGTTCCAATGAGGCGCAGTTCGATCTCGAGACAATATTTGCCGCTCAATACGAGCGCATCGCCCGCGTCATCGCCAAGGTCACCCGTGACCCGGCCCGCGCGGAGGAACTCGCGGTTGAGGTCTTTCTAAAATGGTCGCGAACCCCTGAGGCTCAAGGGGCGAAGGCTGAAGGCTGGCTTTACCGGACCGCCGTGAGAATCGGCTTGGACGAATTGCGCCGGCACACCCGGCGCAGCCGCTACGAATCGCTAGTCCGATTTGTCCGCACAGCCCCCACGCCCGAAGAGGTTCGCTCTTCTCAAGAGGAGCATGAACAAGTCCGCTTGGTGCTGGGCGCCCTTCACCCGCGCCAGGCGGAACTTTTGGTCCTTCGCTCCGACGGCCTCAGCTACGAAGAAATTGCATTTACGCTCGATCTGAACCCGGCCTCGGTTGGCACTCTTCTCAGCCGCGCGCAACATGCGTTTCGAAAGGAGTACATCAAGAAATATGGACAGTAACGATACGAACATTGGCCGGTGGACTGACGACCGGCTCGCGTCGCTTCGCCCCGCTGGGGAGTGGCGGCCGGACACAGCACGCGGATTGTCCTTGTTTAAAGAAAGGAGAGCCGCCAGCGACCTTTGGGTGAGACAGCGAACCTGGGCAGCCGGCGCAGCCCTGGCAGTTTGCGCGAGCATCGTTGCCTTTCCGGTGACACGCGCTTTTGCGCAACGCTGCGTGGACGCTTGCGTCGGAGAAACCACCCGTGTCAGCGGGTTTCTCTGGCGCGGGTTTTCCACTCGCGACACCATCGCCCTGAGCATTGCCGAGTCGCCTTTCAAACCTCCAAGCGATCGCAAGATGGCTCCGGATTTTACGCTCCCAGATGCCTCGGGAAACGCAGTCAGGCTTTCCGATTTCCGCGGCCGCGTGGTTCTGCTCAATTTCTGGGCGACATGGTGCGTACCGTGCAAAACTGAAATTCCCTGGTTTGTCGAGTTCGAGCGGAACTATCGGGACCGCAATTTTGCTGTGTTGGGTGTCTCTTTCGATGATGACGGATGGAAGGCAGTCAAGCCTTATATGGGAGCCCAGAAAATCAATTATCCGATCGTGATCGGCGGCGGGGACCTTTCCGGCGCCTACGGCGGGCATGAGTCTTTACCAACTACCCTGCTTATCGACAAGGAAGGCCGGATTGCGGTCATTCACGTCGGCCTGTGTGGAAAGACCGATTATGAGGCGGAGATCAAAACTCTGCTCGATGAACAAATACAATGACGAAAGGCGGTCTTATATGAGAATATTCTTGCTTCCGGTCCGGTTAGCCGTTTTGGCTGCCGCTGTAACCGCGATCGGCGCGGTAGGGGCGGCCAATAGCGGCGCCCCGCCCACGAGCGGTGAAGAGAAAGTGCACCGGTCGTCGTTGACGGCAAAACTAACCTTGCTCAACGGGGAGGAACGAACCGTCTTGCTGGAAGGCGTGGGCTGCACGAGCAGCATGTGCTCCCGCGTAACCATCAATAGCGGGAAACCCGGCAACAGCGGGAGGCCCAGCGAGGCGGTTGCCAGGATCTGGCTCGATAGTATTTCGGCCATCAAGGATGTCAGCAAAGACGATGCTCTCTTCGTATTCCGGGACGGGACGCAACGCCGGCTGTCGGTCGTTCCCCTCAATCGGGTTCTATATATCAAGAGCCACCGGGGCGGTTATCAAAAAATCGACCTCGCCACGGTCAGATCGCTGGAGTTTATTACCTCCACCTCGAAATGAAGGCCCGGTCTCGGCCGGATTGCAACGCGGCGGGAACTTTCTTGCGGGATTCAGTGTCGAAGGGATACAGAAGGTCCACGGCTGGATCGGCCCTCCCCTTCGAGGCCTCCATCAATGTTCGATCTGTCAGTTCGCGAAGCTGGTAGCCAGCGCGTGGCGGCCTGGCTGCCGGCACTCGCAGGATTGATTGCGGCAGCTTGCGTCGCATGGTTGACGTGCCCCGCGCCGGCGCCGAATTCGCTCTCGCAAGACTTGTTCTCAATGTCCGGCGTCGCGGCATTGGCTACGCGCTACGTACTGCTCAGCGCCGTGACCGGCTTGGCGGTCAGCGTGGGTTGCAATGCCATGCTCCTGCGCGGAAGCCCGCCCGGCGCCCGTGTCTTCAATTTGCGCGTGATGGCTGCGATGGTCTGGCTGCCTCCGCTGGCGCTGTTTCTTTCCCAGCGCTCGATTTGGGCGGGGATGGCGGCGGTCCTATTCGGATGGCACCTTGCGAAATCGCGGAGTTCTCCAGCGCGCACATTCGATCAGCGCGCTGCTACTGCCTCAAGCGAGCTGTTTCAAACCTTTCGTACAGTGGATTCGTTTCCGTGGGTCCCGAGTCTTGAAGCGCTGTGTTCCGCGGTCTGTGCCCAAAGCGGAGCGTTGACGGGTCTATACGGTTGGCCCGTCGCGGCCGCGGCACTCTGGGGGATCGGTTCGGCCCTTGCGGCGTGGTCCTCCAATAGGCAAAGGGCGGCGATTGAAGCTAAATGCGGCGAAGCTAAATCGGGCGAAACGGAATCCGGCGATTCGTCGGCGCCGGCGCGCCGCGTACTGCTGGTTCTTGCGTTCGCCATCCTATTCGCCGTGGCCGGTCTGATGCAATACATTCGCGGCGGCGCCGGCGATGAAGTAGCAGGATCCGGACGCTCCAGCGCTGGACAAGACCAGGCTCGTGCGAAGGATTCGACCGGCCCTCTCGATGGAATTTACAGGGGCGTGATTCTCTTGACCGAGCCTGCTCCGCATGCGGCGCTGGTTCCTCCGCTGCCTTTCATGAGACACGATCTGTTTAGCGAAAAACAACCCACTCCGCTGAGCGTTCCATTTTTCGGTGTGTACTGGATGTTCCGCTGGCCGCAAACTCAGCCGCCGCCAGGCTCGTACGTCACTAGAGGAAGTCCCCTGGATTCGGTGTTCCGTTCGAGCGACCACTTTGCTTTATCAATGGAGGCGCACCAGAACTTTGGGACGCTGATCGACTTGAGTTGTTGCAGCAAGATTCAGCTCGCGATCCGGAGTGCGGACCCGAATTCTGTATTCATCGCACTCGAACTCATCCTCACCAACACCACATCTCCCGGCCGATCGTCGCTGTCTCTGGGAAAGGCCACGATCGCCTCGGCGCTCGACCGTCTGCCGGACGATTATGCTCCGCCAGTGCAGCGGATTCTGAGTTTCGACGTGCCCCGCTTTCCTGAAATCCGCGAATTTGATGAAGCGACAATCGTTTTTCATCGGGTTTTTCCAACGGCAAGCGCCAAAGTGGCGATCGATCGATTTGTTTTCGTCCCCCGGGGGCTAGAAATACAATGACGCTAGAAATGCAGTGAGCTAGAAATACAATGAAGAACGATACGGCCGCGTCATCATTGTTTCGCGGCCGGAATCCGCAGAGATCCGGCGATGCCGGTGGCGCGGTCGCGGACCACCACGCGAATCTCGCCTGACTCGGCTTGGGCTCCGGTAATGGAAACCGGGAAGCCCGCATCCAGCGCCCCCGCGAGCTGCTTATCCGTGAGGTCGACCGCGACGGTGCTGGTGAAGACGGTGCCCTTCGAAGACGGATTCAGGACCGACACCTCGAAAGCTCCCTTAAAATGGCCGTCTTTAGGCTCCAGGCGGATATCGTGGAGATCCACCGTCACGCGCACGTCATAACGGCCCGGATCCTGCGCCTGGGGCGTAGCCTGCGCCGTCATGCCGATCCTGGCTGAATTAACGGGACCCTCGAAGAGCTCTTCCGGCGTCGGCGATGGAGCGGGGATGGCGATCTTGGTGGCGAGATATCCGGGGCGATAGCGAACTTCCAGGGGCTGTTTATCCGGAGCCTTATTGTCGATTTTCACCGTGATCTGGTGATACTTCCCATCCAGGGATTCCTCGGCCGGATAAAAGCCGAGAACGTAGGAGATGCTTGCGTCCTCTTCGGTAGCTCGAACGGCGAAGGTGAGATCCAGCGAATCGAAGAATGCGCGGGCGCCGGTGACGGCGGCCAAACCCTCAGCGGCGCTAATGGGCGCGCCAGGACACAATTCGCCGCCAGTGGCGCGACCAGCACGGGATACAGAACGATATTCGCCTGCTGCGCCATTCCCATCACCGCGCCAGGCACGCGGCTGGGCTCATGCATCAACCAAACCAGGTTCTTGCGCCCGGGCACGCCGGAGAGATGCTGAATAATCATCCTCAGGGCGCGGACGGTCATTTGACCGTGGACTTCATCCCGCCCCAGATCCAAGAGATCGCCATAATCCCGCATGGCGCTGTCGATGGCGGCCGGAAGTTTGGCGTGCGGTTGACCCAACTGCGCCGCGATGTCGGTCAGCTTTTGGGGATCGTCGGTGAAGTCGTGCAGGACGTGCATTTTTTCGCCCAGCGTGTACAGCGCGATGCGACTATCGGTCTCCTTGAAAGAGCGCAAAAGGTTGGTCATCCCCATGCGCTCATATCCCAGGCAGCCGAAGTCGGTGTTGAGGAAATCGATCAAGATCACGGTCGCGCCGTTGACCGGCTGGCCTCGGCTGTCCTGACGATTGGAAACGGCGCCGGGCGGAAGCGCGACGGGCTTGTCGCCATCGGGATGGGCGCTACTGGATGCCCCGGCGCGGAAGACGGCGATCGGCTGCGGCTTGCCTTGATCGAGCAGCGTGAAATCGTCCCTGGTGAGACCCTTGTGCAGAGCCCCGGGTGGCCCGAAGGGCGGACCTGAATCGAGAACCCACTTGAACCACTCGCCCACTCCGGGCGGCCGAACGGGCTGGTCGCGGACGATGACTTCCACTTCCACCAGACGAGTTCCGGAATGAAAAACGGTCGGCTCTTGTGACGGCTGGAACGCGGCTGCGAGCGGCAGTACACCCAGTAATCCCACCTTCGAAGCCCTCCACCAAAACATGGCCAAAGGGTATCACAAAGCATTGGGGGCTCCGGGGCATTCCCCGCGCCACTGAGGCGCTTGGAGCCCAATGTTACTCTAGAATTGTGAGTGCAAAACATCTGAAACATCCGGAGCCGGAGAACTCCGGCGACGGCACGGATCCAGGCGCGGAAAGCCAGGACAAAGCTACCCTTACGGACCCGGCGGAGTCGCTGGCCGCGGTTACCGCGGAACGGGACGCTCTGGCCGCCGAAAAGGCCGAGCTGCACGACCGGCTGCTGCGAAGTCAAGCCGAGTTCCAGAACCTGCGCCGCCGTATCGAGCGGGAAAAAATCGAGTGGCACGAATACGCCGCGACCGAGGCCGTCCGGGCTCTGCTCCCAATCCTGGACGATTTCGAACGCGCCTTGAAGGTGGAAACCACCGACAAGCATTATGCCAAGGGCACGGAGCTGATCTACCAGCGGCTGCTGGAGTCCCTCAAGAAATTGGGTTTAGAGCCGATTGTTTGTGTGGGCCAGCCGTTTAACCCGCACATGCATCACGCGGTCGAAAAATTCGAGACCACGGAAGCTCCGGATGGGACCGTGCTCGAAGAATACCAGCGCGGCTACAATTTTAAGGGACAGTTGCTGCGGGCGGCTATGGTGAAAGTGGCCGTGGCGCCGGCGGCGGATCAATAGTGACCAAGCGCGATTATTACGAGATTCTGGGCGTCTCCCGGGACGCCGACGAGCAGGCGCTCAAGGGCGCCTACCGCAAGCTCGCCCTGCAACACCATCCCGACCGCAACCCCGGCGATCACGCCGCCGAGGAGAAGTTCAAGGAAGCCGCGGAAGCCTATAGCGTCCTTGCCGATTCGCAGAAGCGCGCGGCGTATGACCGTTTCGGGCACCAGGGCGTGTCCATGGCCGGAGGGAACGGCGGCTTCGACCCCTCGGCCGGATTCCCCGACCTGGGCGACATCCTCAACGACGTATTCGGATTCGGCGACGTGTTCGGAGGCTCGCGCCAGCGTCGCAGCCGGGCGCAACGCGGCGAGGACGTCCGCTACGATCTGGAAATCAGCTTCGAAGACGCGCTGCGCGGGCTCACCGCCGACATTCAGGTTCCGCGCTTGGAAGAGTGCGGCCGCTGCAAGGGGAAGGGCGCCGAGCCGGAGGACGGTTTGGTGACCTGCTCCACCTGCCGGGGCCGCGGCGAGGTGATTTACCAGCAGGCGTTTCTTTCCGTGCGCCGGACCTGCTCCCAGTGCGGCGGACGCGGCCAGCTGATCCGCCGGCCGTGCAAGGAATGCAAGGGCGAAGGGCATCTGCGCCGGGAGCGCAAGCTCAAGGTCAACATCCCCGCGGGCGTCGGCGAAGGCACTCAGTTGCGGCTATCCCAGGAAGGCCAGCCGGGATCGGCGGGCGGCCCTCCCGGCGATCTCTACGTGGTGCTCAAGGTCGCGGAGCACCCCATCTTCGAGCGCAGCGAGTTCGACCTGCACTGCACCGTTCCCATCAACATCGCGCAAGCGGCGTTGGGCGCGAGCGTGGATCTGCTCACGTTCGACGGCATCCAGACGGTGAAGATTCCCGAAGGCTCCCAACCTGGCGCGCGCGTGCGCTTGAAGGGATTGGGCGTGCCTCGCGTCAATGCCAGCGGCCGCGGCGATCTGTACGTGCATCTCGACGTGAAGGTACCCTCCAAGCTCACTCGCGATCAGCGCCGGCTGTTCGAGCAGCTCGCCGAGCATCTGCCGGCGGAAAACGAGCCGCAATCGAAGGGCATTTTCGACAAGGTCAAAGACTATTTTCTGTAGCCGGCGCCAGAGCGTAGCTGGTGCTGCGCCCGCCTTTGGGATTTTGAACCAGGACGCCACGCTCAACCAGAGCCATGATGTCGCGAAGGGCCGTATCCTGCGAGCACTTGGCGAGCGCGGCATATTTCGATGTCGTCAGACCTCCCTGGAATCCATCCAGAAGACGATTGAGCACCAGCCGCTGGCGATCGTTGAGTTGGACGGATTGAATGCGCTCCCAGAATCGCGCCTTGGCGAGAACCGAGCCGAGAGCCGTTTGCGCACCGTCGATCGCCCGGCCGAGGCAGGCAAGAAACCATTCCATCCAGGGCGTAATGTCCAGAGTTCCGTGCTGCGTCTGCTCTAGAATCCGATAATAGGCGGCACGCTCCTGGCGAATTTGCGCCGACATGCTGTAGAAGCGCTGCGGACTGTTTTCCGAGCGCGCCAGGACCATGTCGGCGATGGCTCGGGCGATGCGGCCGTTGCCGTCGTCAAACGGATGAATGGTCACGAACCAAAAATGAGCCAGCGCCGCCCTCAGGACCTGATCGAGATCGGAGGGTGCGTTGAACCAGTGCAGGAAGGCGCGCATTTCCGCTACAAGCCGTCTGGCCGGCGGCGCCTCGTAATGGACGTGTTCCTTGCCGATTGGGCCGGAGACCACCTGCATCGGGCCGGTTGTGTCTTTGCGCCATGCTCCCACGGAGATCTTGCTCATGCCGCTGCCCCCGGACGGAAACAGCGATGCGTGCCACCCAAAAAGCCTCTCCGTTGTGAGCGGCTGGGCGTAATGGCGCGTGGCGTCGAGCATCATTTCGACCACACCGTCGACATTTCGATCCGCGGGCTTGAGCGCGCCGATCTCCACACCCAGGCGGCGCGCGAGCGAGGAGCGGACCTGCGCGGCATCCAGCTTCTCGCCTTCGATCTCGCTGCTCTTCAACACGTCGGTGGTGAGCGTTTCGAGCACGGCCTCCTGACGGAGGTTGAATCCGAGCGCCTCCATGTGGCCGATCAGGCGGCCCTGGCGGTGACGGACCTCGAGGAGAACTTGGGCGAGGCGCTTGCCGCTCCATTTGAACTTGGGCCAATCGGGAAGTTCATGGATGTACATTCTCCGCAGCTCCTGCGGAGATTATAGCGCGAAATCACCGCATGAAGCAATAATCACCGCATTTCCTGCGGAGAATAGACGCCCTAATCTCCGCAAAACGCCGGGACTGAACTATTGAAGCAGCGCCGCGATCCGATCCGGATCGTTAGGAACCACGATGGACTGATTGCCGTACGTGGAGCGAATCTTCGCTCCGTCCGGAGCCTCAAGCTTGCCCGTATGGTACTTGTAAATGTAATCCGGGTCCTTGAGCACGTTGCCGGTGAGCACTGCGACGACGTCGGCTTCGCGATCGATCGCTCCCGCCGCGGTCAGCTTGCGAATTCCGGCGAGCGTCGCGGCCGAAGCGGGCTCGCAGCCGATACCGCAGCGGCCGATAATGGCCTTGGCGTCGGCGATCTCCTGTTCGCTCACCTTCTCGACCAAGCCGTTGGTGGAAGTGATCTCGTGCAGGGCCTTCGGCCAGGAGACCGGGTCGCCGATGCGGATCGCGGTGGCGAGCGTCTCCGGCTTGGCCACGGGATGGAATTCGCTCGCTCCTGTTTTGACCAATGCGTCGACGAATTCATAGAAGGGCGCGGAGCCTTCGGCCTGTATCACGGCGAGACGGGGAAGGCGATGGATCAAGCCGGCATCCTTGGCCTCGCGGAGTCCCTTGCCGAACGCCGACACGTTGCCGAGATTTCCGCCGGGCAGCACCACCCAATCCGGCACGCGCCAGTCGCGCTGATCGAGCATCTCAAACATGATGGTCTTCTGGCCTTCGATGCGGAAGGGATTGACGGAGTTGAGCAGATAAATTCCGAGGCGGTCGGCGAGCACGCGGATCAGCGCGAGGATCTGATCGAAGTTGGCCTCGACTTCGAGCGTTTTCGCGCCGTATTCTAGCGCCTGCGCGAGCTTGCCGAAAGAGATGTTGCCGTGGGGCAGAAAGATGAGCGCCTCGAGGCCGGCCGCGGCGGCATACGCGGCCATGGAAGCGGAAGTGTTGCCGGTGGAGACGCAGGCCACCCGGCGCATGCCCAGCCGCAGGGCCTGCGCGACTCCGCAGGTCATACCGTTGTCCTTGAAGGAGCCGGTGGGATTGAAGCCCTGATGCTTGAAGGCGATGCGCGCAAGACCGCCGAACTCGGCGGCAATGGGCGCTTCAAGAAGAGGCGTGTTGCCCTCCCGCAGAGTGACCACGCGGGTGTAATCGGCGAGGAACGGAAACAATTCGCGATAGCGCCAGACGCCGCTTTGATCGAGAGGCGCGTTGCTCAAGCGGCGGTCGCGGAAAGTGCGCTTGAGCGCGGCGGCGTCGGTGTCCGGCGCGGCGTAGCCGGCTTCGATCAAGCCTCCGCACTTGGGGCAATTGTAGAGAACTTCGGTGATGGCGAAGCGCGCGCGGCAGGCGGGGTTGAAGCAGAGCAGCTCGGCGGCGGCCGTGGGCGTCGTGCTCTGCATCGTCATCGTCATGATTTCAATTGTAGCGGCTCACTTGGAAGGCCACCAAGCGAGAGCACCCGGCGCGCCTTCGTGCGCGAGCAGGCGGCGGTGTCAGAAATAAAAGAGAGGAAGCCATCGCCCAACATAACGTCCTTTATGTCGCGCTAAAACAAGCGGCCTGGACTTAGGCGCTGAACTGGGCAAGTCGCCGCGCGCCGCTTAGTTTTCGACGGGGGCTCGGTTGGCCTTATCAACAACAATAAGCTCGACGGGCTCGTTTTTCGGCACCAGCTTGAGCCCTAATTGTTCCTCGACCGCTGTGACGAAGTCAGGTGCCACTGAATCCGCCGCTCCGTTCGGCTGGGTCGAGCCTGGGCCCGGCGCGTAATTCAGGAGCATAAACGAGTATCGGCCGTTTAAGCCCGTCTTGTCCAGCACCACCTTTCCCGCATCGTTGGTCAGCCGCATAGCGAGTTCGGGCATGGTTACGACGCCAAAATTCATCGGCCCAGAATAGCCCTTAGGCGGGGTCACAGGATGCGTGGCGTCGAAGGGAGTTATTTTCGGCCCGCCTTTGGCAACGATCATGTCGAAAGCGGGCATTACCTTGGTTTCGCGGTGAACGGTGAGTTGGAAACGGTCTTTCAGCAGATTCTGAAGGAGTGGCATCAACTGGGCGTCAGGAACGCCCTTCGGAGCTTTACCAGCCAGGTCAAAGTGGTCGGCGTCTAGCCAGGAGGGCCCAGCGATTTGCCGATCACTCACGCCGTATGCGGTGCGGATCAGCACCTTCAGGGTGACGTTCCGGGCGCTCAGAGTGCCGTTTCGTAAGCCAGGCACGAGAGTGGCACCGCTGCCAGACTTGTTAGGTTTGACTGTCGCCACTTCAAATGTGTTTGGCTGGGCGGACGGCGGGGCCTGAGCATTGACCGCTGATACATCCAGGGCCCCTACGGCAATCGGCAGCAGCATAGATGCTAGCCCAAGAGCCGCAAGAGCCGTCTTCCCCACAGTGCTCAACTCGCGGGAGATGCTCCCCGCCAGGACGGAGCGCAGTCGCGACGTGATATCTGCGCCAGTTACTCCCGAAACGCACCGCGACGTGGCCTCTTTGTAGAATCGGCAAACTGTAAGGATGCCTTCCACATAGTCTGCCGGCTCACAACCCGCACGGAGGACTTCTTCATCGCAGGCCAACTCGCGTTCCTCAACCATGTGCAAGCCAATCCACCACACGAGCGGATGGAACCAGAAGATTGCCTCCACTCCCATGTGAATTGCGGCAAAGAAATTGTCACGACGGCGCACGTGGCACAGCTCGTGCATGAGAATGGCATCGAGCTGCCGAGGATTTAGGCGCTCCAGGAGATGGATCGGCAGGACCAATACGGGTCGCAGAAAACCCACGACGCCCGGCTCCTCCGCACCGTCCGCGATGAGCGTCACCACTGGAATTGGCAAGTCAACCGGCTTGCCCCGTCGCACGATGGAACGGATGCGGACCCAACTTCGATATCGCACCTGAATGATTGCGAAAAATCCAAGAGCCCATAAGATGCCCATCCCGATCGCTACCCGATCCAACGGAGCACGCGCGGGAACCGTGGCATAACTGGTCGACGAAAACGGGTCCGCCATCTGAACGAGGGTTTCTGCGAAACCGACAGTCGGAACTGATAGCCCTTGTCTCACTGGCGGCCGAACGACACTTCCCAAGCTAACGAGCAGTGCGAACGGCACTAGAAATTTTAGCGACGCACTCAGCCACACCCAATAGCGCACCTTCGGCGAATTCTTGTGAAGCACGAGTGCCAGCAACCCTGCCAAGAGGGCGAAGCAGGACGACTGCCACAGATGGTTGATGATGAACTGGGTCGTCATTTCGATTTCCTTCCCGCTTTCCGTTGCCGATCAGCTTCCGCGGCGGCCTTCTCCAGCTCCCGAATATCGTCCAGTGTCAATCTTCCGGATTCGATGAGTTGCGCCATCATGGGCTGCGGCCGTCCGCCAAAGAAGCTCAGAATTTCATCGAGCAGGCTGTCGCGGGCCGCGTCCTTGGCAATCAGTGGTTCGAAAATGTCTGTGTTACCGATCTTCGAAACACGCCGCACGGCTTTCTTCGCTTCCATGCGGTAGACGGTATTCGTGATGGTTGTGTAGGCAGGGCGAGGCTCTGGAAAGGCCTGCTGAATCTCTCGCATCGAGGCCTTTCCTTTGGCCCGCAGGATTTCGAGAATCCGAAATTCAAGTTTGGCGAGCTTAGGCCGCATGACTGGCCCTAGCTTACTACTGAATGGTAAGCGCGTCAAGAGACCCAGGGGCGCGCCAGAGCCGATAATCCGAGATTATGTAAACCGCCGCAATGTCCGCAAACGGTTACGCCTTCCCGAACGCCTCGCCCATGTGCTGTACGGCGGAAATGACCCGGCCGTAGTTCATGCGCATGGGACCCAGCACGGCGATGACGGCCGACACTCCATTCGGCAGCATCACCGGCAGACCGATCAGCGAGAGTTGGCGCATGGAAGGATGCATCTCGCCCAACCCCACGTGCACCGCGAGCTCACCCGAAGGTTGCTCCAGAAAGCGGTCCAGCAGCTCCAGAATCCGCTTCTTCTCTTCCAGCGCGCGAAACAGCTCGCGCATCTTCTCCTTGGTCAGATGCAGGTCCACAGCGAACAGGTTGCTGGCGCCCTCCATGTGGACCTCGGGCGCGGCATCCAGATCCAGCAGCCCCTTGGAATACAGCACGGTCAGCTTGCGCAGAATCGCGTCGTAGGTGGCCGAAGCATGTTCCAGCCGTTGGCCCAGATCGCGCCGCACGTCCTCTAGCATCCAGCCCGCGAAATTGCGATTGATGTAATTGCGTATGGAGTCCAGATCGTCGGAGGAAACCGGCTCATCCAGCGTCACCACGCGATTGCGCACCTGGCGATCGCGAGTCATCACCACCATCAGAACGCGGCCGGCGGGAAGGCTCACCAGCTCGATGCGATCCAGCGCCGGACTCCGTTGCGGGATGGCCGCCGCGATGCCCATGCCGCGAGTCATCTCGGTGAGCATATGCGAGGTGTGCTCGACGCGCTGCTCCACCGTATCCAGCTTGCCGATCTCGCTGCGCAGGCGCTCAATCTCGGCCGAAGCCATCTTGCGCAGAGTCAGCGATTCAACGTAAGACTGGAACGCCTTGGCCGTGGGCACGCGCCCGGCCGAGGTGTGCGGCTGGGAGAGATAGCCTTCGTCGTCCAGATCGGCCATCACGTTGCGGATGGAAGCCGCACTCAGCGTGTCGTGCCAGCGGCGCGCCACGGAACGCGAGGCCACCGGCTCGCCGGTGGTTATGTAAGCCTCGACGATTTCGTGCAGAACTTCCCTGCTCCGCGGCGTCATCTCTTTCCCTTCCGCTCCTCCCGGCTTCAAACTTCATCCACTACTTAAATTCTACGGACTCGGGAGTCCCTCGGTCAAGAAGGCGTACACGCAACCGTAGTTGTTACACCAGCACCTTAGATGAGTTCGGTACTAAGGTGACGCGGGAACTAAAGCCCGGACCTTAATTTGCCGATGCACTCATTGGATGGGGACGTTTCTCAAGTCGCTGCGCTGGTCGGCAGTCCGGACACCTCCGGTTCAAGCCTGGACCATCGACCGCAATTGGAGTCGCGCGGAAGGCGAGCGGCTGCTCAAGGATCACAACTACGAAGAAGCCGAGCCCTACTTGGAAGAGGCTGTCGCCGAAGCGGACAAACACTCCATGTCGGCGCCCAAGCGAATCCGGCTGCGCTTGCAACTCGCCGACGTTCAGCGCAGGCAGAGCAAGTTCATGGAAGCCGAGCAGACGCTGCGCGCCGCCATCGCCTTGGCGGCCCAGGTCACCGACAGCACCGGATACTTGCTGTGCCTGGACGCGCTGGCTGAGGTGTTCGTCGGAGATGGGAATTTCAGCGCGGCCGAAAAGGTGACGCAAGAGGGCCTGCGCATTGAATCGGCGCTGCCGCACCCGGATCCGCTGCGTATGGCGCGTCGAGTTCACCGTCTGGGGATCGCCCGCTACAAGGAAGGCCGTTCCGACGACGCGATCCCGGCGCTGAAGAAGGGTCTGGAGCTGCATGAGCAAGCCTATGGACCGGACCACGATGAAACCCATCGCGTGTTGAGCGAGCTTGGCGCGATCTACCGCGCCGAGGGCCTTCACGAAGACGCCCAGCGCTGTCTTCGGCGGTCGCTGCGCTTTCATCAGGGCAAGTTCGGCGCTGAGGATCCCCGCGCCATGCAGGACCTGCACCAGCTGGCCGGTTCGCTCGAAGAGGGCGGAGATACCGAGGCCGCCGCGCATGAATATGAGCGCATGATGGAGCTGAAATCTCGCGTGCTCGGCCGCGACCTCGACGAGCTGGCGGAGATGCAATTCAGCCTGGCAAGTCTGTACGCCGGCTGGGGCAACCATCCCCGCGCCCGCGAGCTTCTGGAGGACTGCATCGGAACCTTCAAGCGCAGGGGCGGCCCTCGTCTGGCGGTGGCTTACGAAACGCTCGCCCAGGTGGAGGAGAACTCCGGCCGCTTCCACGACGCGGCCTCCAATCTGGAGCGCGCCGGAAAGGTCTGGGAAAAGTGCCCGGACCGCGCTGCGGAGCTATCCGCGAATCTCGAGTACCGCGCCGAATTGTTGGATCAGCTCCGGCGCAAGCGCGAGGCCTCCTGGCTGCGCGAGCGGGCCGCCAGCTTGAGTCGCGCCGCCGGCGCCTAACCGGCCAACAAGTCCCGATTCCGAGCCGCGATCAAAGGAAGCGGTGTTTTTCGTCCCGCGCCGACGCGCGGAAATGGGCCATGGCCGACTTGCCGAAGCTGTCCGACCTCCAAGCCGCAACCAATCAAAGCCGCATCGATTTTCTTCGAACCGATTTGGAGCTTTGCTTCACATTTGCCGATGTCGCAAAAACGGAATGCGGGATGGCCCATCGGGCCGCCGCGGAGCGGGTCTTGTCCAAAGCGGAAACCGGTTTTGCCACCATCGACCGAATGTTGCCGGATGTCGGGGACGCTCGCGACAGAGATGCGATCGGGAAGAGATTGGCCGAGCTTCGCGCGAGACTGGACAGCGAACACCGGTGCTTGATTTCTGAAAATCCATCGGCCTGAAAACGAATCACACGCTTTCGCCATTTTTGTTTCCTCCTCCGCGTCAATACTTTCCCGCATTCGCGCACCGTCGATCGCTTCCCCTGTCGTAGATAGTTGTGTCGTGAGAGGCCGGCGCGTCCATCGGCGAACCGGCTCACCGGTGTGTAGTAGAGACTTCGAAGCAACGCTGCACAAACGTAACAAGCGATGGGCGGTCCATGCCGAGCATGGGACGTAGCTGTTCTGCGTTGAGAGGCAGCCCCATGGTCCTGGGAGATTGGCTAAGAAGGTCTGGATCTTCGATTTCGGTGGTGGGCTGGCGCGCCGACCCATCGCCACAGAGTTATTTGTTAGCCGCTGGTGGTTTATTTGGTAGCCGCGGGTACGGCTGCCGCCGGAGCTGCCCCTGTAGCTGCGCCCGTCGATGCCGCCGGAGTCAATGCGGTCCCGATGGCCGGGCTATTGACGTTAGCCGGTTCCTGCGTGAAATTATTTCGCGTCACCAGGGTCTGATCGGAATAAAACGTGCGGCTGCCGGAACTGCCGAACTGCTCCGGGACGGCGGTGATTGCGTAGCCGGTGGGCGTTCCGGCTAGTGTGAAGATGTAACCGCTGGCGTGTCCGTCGGCCAAGCCCTTGGGGATGAGGTCTGCCGCCGCCGGGCCTGCCGCGCCGCTCGCCGGAGGGCCTAATTGGGTCAGGTTAGTCGCGTATTGCCCAAATTGCGAGTAATACTGGACCTCCTCGGTATTCAGCGTCCGGATCGTCTGGATCACGGCGCTCTCGTGCGCGGACATGAGCTGTTTGCCCATTTGAGGAACCGCGATGGCCGCGATCACCAAAATGATCGCCATCACGATCAGAAGTTCGATCAGGGTGAAGCCTGCACGGGCTTGGCGGCTGCGATTGCGTAGCATACCTATATCTTATGACGCACGAGACGGTCGCGGCGTGCAGCCCGTTTCAGAAAAATTTAATGCACCCGCTCCGTATGAACCCGCGTCACCCGTTCCCTGGTAACCAGTTCGTCAAAGATCGCCAGCACCTGCTTGCGGTAATAATAAGCGCGCTGGAGCCGCGCCTGCACTCGAAGCTCATTGCGATGGCGGCGTATCAGCTTGTCGAATAACGGCTTTGGAACATCGATATCCTTGCGCAGGGCGTCCGCCGAATGCCCGCGCAGAAACAGCCCGTAGAAAAGGGCCGCCTCCCGTTGCGGCGCCATCGGATCGATTTCTTCGAACAGTGCCACGGACATCGAAAAAAGCCAGTATAAAACTGCGCGGGCGATCTGGCAATAGGGCGATTCACGCCCGAGTCTATTTAATTGTCGGAGGGCGCCTTCTCCATGCGATCGATCACCAGCACTTCCAGCGGCGCTTTGCGCGGCTCCAGCTTCAGCCCGACCGTCTCCAAGGCGTTGGGCATGGAGTCGCCGGGGGCGCTATCCAGCAGCTTCAGCGCCTCGGGAGGCAGCACCGCGCCGGCAATCACCGCCGCGCGGATTATCATGGCGCGAAAATCCTCCGGCGAAAACTCCAGCGCAAAATCGTAGGTTCCCTGAATCTGGGTCATATCCACGACGGGCTTGTCGGTGAACCGCGCCAACATATCCGCGAATCCCGCCACCGTGACCTTCTTGCCCTCGATCCGATTGTTCGTATACGAAATCGATATCGACGACCCCTTCCCCAGATCGATGACCGTGCCCGTGGTGCTCGCCGCGGCAACCACGTTGACCGTGCCTTTACCGGCGTCCGCGCCCTCGGACGGGGAATCGGCCGGTGAAGCTTTCAACTTCGGTCCGTCTTTGCCGACCACCAGGCCATACACCGCGAACTCTTTCGAGTCTCGATGCATCTTCATCTGGAACCGATCGGCGAGCAGCGCTCCCACCATCTCCGGAATCTGTCCCGCCGTGGCCCCGTCCGGAATCTTGGCTACGATGTCGAAGCGCTCCGAAGCCATCCAGTCGGGCCCCTGAATCTGGTAATCCTTGACCTTGTACGCCATGCGCAGGTAGTCCTTGAGCGAGAGCAGAACGCAGCGCACCTGTGCTCCGTCGATGTGCACGCCCGCGGTAACTCCCTGCGCGGCGATGGGCTCCGATGGCCGGATGGAGGCGACTTCAAACTGTGGCTGCGCTTGAAGGGACACGGCGATCCCAGCTAGCGCCAAGAGCACTTTCATTTGGCGCCTTATTCTTGGGCGGGCATTTGGGTGTCGCTGTCGCGCCACGCGCTGAGCTTCAAGCGGCGGCACACCCAGCAGAGACCCTCGTTCGAGTTGGGGGCGCACTCGCTGCCGCAGACCGTGCATCGCCGAGGCTTCTTGAAGCGATCCGATTCGATCGACAGCCGGGCCTGCTCCAGAAGAACCTCCGGAACGATCGGCTCGCCCAAAGGCGTCGCAGATGGCGGCTGTGGTCGCTTTCGTCTCACAAATCCAATATAACAGGGTTTTGCCCCGGCCAATGTACAATCGATAATTCATGTCCAAAACCGCCTTCTTATTCCCCGGCCAAGGCTCGCAGTTCGCCGGAATGGGCAAATCCCTGGCCGAAGCCTATCCTGAAGCCGCGCGCGTGTTCCAGGCCGCCGACGCCACGCTGGGATTCGCCCTTTCCAGCTTATGTTTCGAAGGGCCGGAGGGTCAACTCAAGCTCACCGAAAACACGCAGCCCGCGTTGCTTGCCGTCTCCATCGCGGCGCACTCCGTGTTGCGTGAGAAGGGTGTCGCGGCCGATCACGTCGCGGGACACAGCCTCGGCGAGTACTCGGCGCTGGTGGCCGCCGGATCGCTCGATTTCGCGGATGCCCTGCGCCTGGTCCGCAAGCGCGGCCAGTACATGAAGGAGGCCGTTCCCGCGGGAGTCGGCGCCATGGCGGCGTTGCTGAAGCTACCGGAAGACCGGCTGGCGGGCGTGCTCGCCGAAGCATCGCAAGGCGAAGTCGTCACCGCCGCCAATCTCAATTCACCCGACCAGATCGTGATCGCCGGGCACGCGGCCGCGGTGGAGCGTGCGATGGAGCTGGCCAAGGCCGCCGGAGCCCGCCGAGCCGTGCTGCTCCCTGTCAGCGCTCCCTTCCACTGCCCGCTGATGAAACCGGCGCAGGAGCGGCTGCGCGCCGACCTCGACGCGACCACGTTTCGCGATCTCGCCGTTCCGCTGATCAACAACTGGCAGGCGCGCGAGATCCGCACCGCCGCCGAGGCTCGCGAGGGGCTCTACAACCAAGTCCCCAATCCGGTGCGCTGGGCCGATTCCATCCGCGCCCTGGCGCAGGCCGGCGTCACGCGATTCATCGAAGTCGGCGCGGGCGGAGTGCTCACCGGGCTGCTGCGCAACATCGACCCGTCGCTCACTGGGGCGAAGTTCGGCGAGGCCGCGGATTGGGAGAAGCTCGGGATTTAATGGAGGACAACCAGATCCGTCGCGGCAAAATCGTTGCCCAATGCGAGCAAGGGAGCTCCGCGAAGGGCCGCCAATGCGTACACGGCGCAGTCTCCGAAATTGAGCTGGGCGGGGTGACCCATTCCCTTGCCAAACCGCCCGAACGCCGCGATTGCCGTCCGGGCTTGCAGTCCATCGAACGGAACCACTTGGGCACCCAGTTCCTCGACCAGTTGGTAGAAGACGGGAATCGCGGCTGCACCGAGCCGTGCTCGGAGAACCATGCCCGCCTCCAGCAGAGACACTGAGGAGACCACCGGCTCAGCCGCCGCTTCAATCCGATCCACCAGTCCCCGGCTCGGCGGCTCGCCCAGCGCGATCGCAATCAGCGCGGACGTATCGATGACCATTTGATGACTGCTTAACGGGGAATGCCGAAGGCGTCGTAGCCCAGAATCTCTTCAGCGGTGCGCGAATCGAGCACAGGTAACTGGCTTAGTCTGGCGCAAAGGGCATCCACTTTCGAACGGTCGACCGGCCGTCCCGTCTTTCGAATCTTGTCTTCAAGCGCAGAGACTACGGCATCGCTAAGCGTTACGCCCATCCGCTTGCTGACTTGGACCGCCAAGCGGTGAGCAGCAGGATTCTTGATGTACAGCGTACCCCCCTTGGGGCTCGCGGCTTTTCTCTTCCCCATACTTTTGAGTATACGGCAATCCCAAGGGATATACCGATAGAGAAACCTCGGCCTTCTGGGCGAATACGACGCGTAGCGCGGCGGGCTTCCCTCGGTGGCGTACCTATGTGGCACGCTCCCGCCGCGCTAACCTCGTCCCCCTCAGTGAATAAAACGTGCCGAGCAGCGAATGCGTTTCCTCCAGTTAGAATGGAGTGAGGCAGCTTTGGTCTGAGCATGATCCCCGATAACTTCAGCATCGGAGGCGTCGACATCCGCCCGGCGACCGTGCTGGCGCCGATGGCCGGCGTCACCGACACGGTTTTCCGCCGCTTGATCCGCTCCCAGGGCGGCTGCGGCCTGATCATGACCGAGTTCACCAGCTCCCACGGCGTGGTCGCGTCGGTCCGCGCCACCAAGCCGACCCGCGCCTTCCGCTACCTCTACTTCGATCCCGACGAGCATCCCATCTCCGCGCAACTCTTCGGCGCCGATCCGGAGGTGATGGCCTCCGCCGCGAGCCATTGCCAGGACCTCGGCTTCGATATCGTCGATATCAATTTCGGCTGCCCGGTCAAGAAAGTGGTGACCTGCAACGGCGGCTCGGGATTGCTACGCGATCTCCCGTTGGTCGAGCGCATCCTCCGCTCCGTGCGCGCGGCCATCACCATTCCTCTGACGATGAAGTTCCGCGCAGGGTGGAACGATCACGACCTGGTTGCGGTGAAGATGGCCCAGCTCGCTGAGAATTGCGGCTTGCAAGCCATCGCTCTGCATCCGCGTACGCGCGAGCAGGGCTATAGCGGCAACGCCGATTGGACCCGCATCGCCGAAGTTAAAGCCGCGGTCAAGACCATTCCGGTGATCGGCAACGGCGATATCGTGCGGCCGGAAGACGCCGTGCGCATGGTCCGCGAAACCAATTGCGATGCGGTGATGATCGGACGCGCCGCGTCGTCGAATCCTTGGATCTTCCGCCAGATCGCCGACTACGCGCGTACGGGCCAATACGAGACGCCTCCGGAACACGCCCGCTATGAGCTGATGAAGCGTTATTACACCATGCTGGTGGATCACGCGGCGACCGATGTTGTCGGAAAGATGAAACAGTTCGCGACGTATTTTACGCACGGCGTGCGCAACGGTTCCAAGCTGCGCGCCGACATTTACCACGCGCACCAAGCCGGCGAAATTCTGGATAAGGTCGATGCGTTCTTCGAGAGCGAACTGCAGGCCGTGGGGCAGGTCTCCGACCTGCCAATCTTCCTGAACGCCGCTTACTCCCGCCAGTAAGCCGGAATGCCCGTTTTGGTCTCACGCACGATCTCCAAAACCGCTTGCCGGTCATCGGCGGTCAAGCGCGCGAACTTCTTGTCCGTGTCGTGTCCTGTCAACACGTCGTACAACCGGCGATAAACCTTCTCGCGAACCGCATCCGGCATCGCGTCGAACGTCTGGCTGTAGATCATGAAGCTGAGAGGATAGCGGAACATTCGCTTGCGCATATCGAAGTCGCGCAGAGAGCGGCCCTGGTGATCGCGCGGCCCTCGCTCGGGGAAAGTTTTGGCGAACGTCGAGACTCCTTCGATCGGATCGTACAAGGTAGCCTCGTCGGCGAACAGCATGTAGCGGACGAGCATTTCGACGTCGGCGTCAATCGCGGCTGGAGCTGCTTTCGTGCGTTCATCCCAACCGGCGCGAATCATCAGGTTCACCATGCGGGTTTGATGTTCCAGCGTCATCAGCGCCACGATATCGCTGGTCTGCGCTATATAGCCGGTGAAATCGAACCTGCCCGCGAGGCTAGTCAGATTCTGCGACCCCCGCCTGTCGAGCACATCCGGCGCGCGAGGATCGCGAGCCACGGCGTTGCCAAGGTGGCTCATGCCGCCGGTGGTTCCGGTCACATACCATCCGCCCCAGCGCTTCTCGATCGGGGTGCTGTCGTCGGTCACGGGGTTGTTCGACCGCGACGCCGGCATGCCGGTGGCATCCGGAAACACCGAGCCCACCAGCAGCCCCGGAATGCCCAGCGTCGCCGGCCCCTGATGACACTGCAAGCAGGCATCGCGGCGCACGAACTGCGGCTTATCCGACTTCTGCATATCGAGCGTATAGAAGACCATCCCCTGTTTGGGGTCGAGCGCGGCCAGTTCTAGAACATCCCCGCCGCGCACCGAGCCGACAATCACTTCGTCGTTGAAGAACAGCGCGCGCGGATTGCTGGGCGAAATCTTGGCCGCCTGAAAGCTGGTCTTCGAGAACACCAGCGACTGCGAATCCGGATTTACGCCGAGCGTCGCAAGCAGGCTCGGCAGGTAGCCGATGCCCGGGCGATACTCCAGCTTGGCCTTTCCAGACGCGATTTCAGACTGCAAGCGCGTGACGGCGTCGTTGACGGGCGTTTTCGAATACTGAATGGCGGGATGGTCGAGAGAAAGAATCGTGAGATCCTGCGGACTCTGATCGGCCGCAATAAAGGTCGCGGCCAGAACGACAGCGCAGATAAGAGCGATAAGAAACCTTGCAAACGTGGAAGGCATCTCTTAATGAATAGCACGTAGCGGGCCACACTAACCCTCCTGTTCGGGCCGTAGGATCGCCCGGCCTGCGTCATTCCGCGCAGGGCCTGAGCCGCGGGACGCTACTGACGCCAGTAGGCCGGGAGGTTCGACTTCGTCTCGCGGACGATTTCGATGACGTCGTCCCGCTTCTCGGCCTGGAGCCGCGCGTGCAGCCGCTGGTACACCAAGTCGCGAGCCTTGTCCGGCAGGTTGTCGAACGCCGCCGAATAAATCATGTACGACAGCGGATACCGGAACAGGCGCGTCTTCAAATCGAAGTCGCGGAGGGAGCGGCCTTGGCGATCGCGAGGGCCTCGCGCGGCGAAGGTCTTGGTGAACATCGAGACGCCCGTGACCGGCGCTTTGAGCGGAGCCTCATCGGCGAACAGCATGTAGGTCACCAACTCCTCGACCTCGGAATTCATCTGCGCATCGTCCCATTTCTTGTCATAGAGCGCGATGCGCGCGTCCCAGCCGACGCGAATCAGCAGATTGGTCATGCGCGTCTGGTGCTCCAGAGTCAGCAGCGCGACGACATCGCTGGTGGGCGCAAGATAGCGCGAGGTATCGAAGAACCCCGCGAGGCTGGTCTGATTCTGGGTCGCCTCTTTGGGCGAAGCATCCCCGGGATGCAGCGGATCTACCAGCGCAATGTTGTTGCCATAATGCGTCTGCGCGCCGGTTGTGCCGGTAACGTACCAACCGCCCCAGCGTTCGGCAATTGGCACGCGATCATCCGTAATGAAGGAGCTTCCATGGCTCTCGCGGGCGTCCGTACGCGGATGCACCGAGCTCACCATCAAGCCCGGAATCGCGAGCGTCGGCGGCCCTTCGTGACAACGCAGGCAATCGGAGCGGCGGCCGAATTCGACCTTGGCCGCTTTGGGAGTATCCAGCGAATAAAGATACACGCCTCGAATCGGGTCGAGCCCGGCTAGCTCCAGCGCATCGCCATTCTGCACGTAGCCGACGGCCACATCGTCGTTGAAATAAATTGCGCGCGGCGTGCGCGGCGAAATGTGCTCGGCCTGGATACTGCCTTTCGAAAATACCAGCACCTGCGAATCCACAGGCACATCGAGCTGCTTGAGCAGCGCCGGAAGATAGCCCAGAGCCCCCGCCGCGTAGTCCAGCTTGACCTGGCCGGTTTCGATTTTCTTCGCCAACCGCGCGACTGGATCGTTGGGCGGTTGCTTGGAATATTGGATCGCGGGATGGTCCACCGGCACGTACAGCGCCTCTTCCAGACTTTCGACAAACGCCCATGCGGCCGCTGCTGACGCGACGATTAAACCCGGAATCAGAAGTGCGCGCACCATACCTCCACTATATTCGAGTGCGCCTGCCGGCGATGCCCCCTTGTTATGAAGACAGGCTTCATATAGAATGGCTTTCTATGGATCTTCTGCAAGGCACCCTGGACATGCTGGTGTTGCGGACGCTGCTGCTGGGTCCGTTGCACGGCTATGGCATCTCGAAATCGATTCGCGCCACGTCGAGCGAGGCGCTCGATATCGAATTCGGGTCGCTCTATCCAGCCCTGAAGCGGCTGGAGATCAAAGGCTGGATCGCTTCTAAGTGGGAGACCTCGGAGCATAATCGCCGTGCGAAATATTATCGCTTGACGGCCGCCGGGCGGAAGCAGCTGGGCAAGGAACATTCGAAGTGGGAGGATTTCGTTTCGGCTGTCGCGCGGGTGATGGGTCCGGCGCCGGGAGAAGCGAAATGAGCGCGTGGAAGCGGCTGAGGTATTTGCTGCCTCGGCCTCGCCGTGCTGAGGAGCGCGACATGCGCGAGGAACTGGATTCGCTCGCGGCGATCGCCGGGGCGAAGGAACTCGGCAACCTCACTCTCGCAGCGGAAAATGCCCGCGCGGCGTGGGGATGGACGTGGCTGGAGCGATTGGCGCAAGATCTGCGCTATGCCGCTCGATCTTTGCGCGGCAGCCCTGCGTTCACGCTGGTCGCGGTGCTTACGCTTGCGCTTGGGATCGGAGCGAACACCACGATCTTCACGGCGTTGAACGCGGTCTTTCTTACCAAGCTTCCGGTGCGTCAACCGGATCGGTTGCGGCAGCTCTCGTGGTCTTCGCGCAAGCGAGCCTTCGGCGGCAAAAGTCTGATGCAGCCGCTGTACGACGCGTACTTCCTCAACAAAGGAGAAACGATCAGCAATTTCTCCTACCCCGTCTACCGAAACCTGCGCGATAAGGCCACCAGCTTTTCCGATGTCGCCTGTGAGCGATCCACTGGAGCCATGACCTTCGTCTCCGGGAATTTCTTTCGCACCGTGGGTCTGGATGCGATTCTGGGACGAACCTTCACCCCCGATGACGACCGCCCCGGTGCGCCTCCCGCCGCGGTGATCAGCTACGGTTTCTGGCAAGGCGCGTTCGGCGGCGACCCGCAGGCTCTCAGCCGGACCATCGCCCGCGATCAGAATGGCCGCGCTCTTTCGACGGCGCTTACGATCGTCGGCATCCTGCCGCAAGACTACTTCGGAATCAATCCGGCTTCCGCTGGCGCGAGGATTTACACCCCTAGACAACCGGCCGCGCTGCAACCGGCGGCCGTTGCGAATGCGCTCACGGACGATCGCAACTGGACCGCGTGCGATACGGTGATTGCTCGGCTCCGGCCTGGAGTCTTCGACGAACAGGCTCGCGCCGAAAGCGAAACATTGGTCGCCCAGGCGATCCTTGCGAATCCGCCCGACCAGCCGTATGAGCTCCCGCGCATCACCCTGACAAATCTGGACCGCGGCCAGGACGCGTTGCGGAAGGCGGCATCTCTTCCGCTGTTAATTCTCACCTGCACCACCGGTGTAATTCTGTTGATCGCCTGCGCCAATATCGCCGGATTGCTGCTCGCGCGCGGCACAGCGCGAAGAAAGGAGATCGCCACGCGGCTGGCTCTGGGCGCGGCGCGATCGCGCATCGTCCGCCAGCTTCTCACGGAAAGCCTGGTGCTCTCCGCCATCGGCGCGATTGCGGGAATCGCTATAGCTTACGTGGCCAGCCCCTGGCTGCCGCGCCTGCTCACTCAGCAGAATTCCTTTGCGTTCAGCGGCCTGGGCGTGACGATCCGGCCGGACGCCCGAGTCGCCGGCTTCTCGTCGCTTCTTGCCGTGCTGACCGCGCTTCTTTTCGGCCTCGCGCCGGCGCTGCACGCGACTCGCCTGGATCTGCTCGCTATGATGAAGACCGCCGCGCCTGCGCGCCGCCGATTTCACTTCACCGGCGGCAAGACGATGCTGGCCGTGCAGGTCGCGCTTTCCGTGCTGCTGCTGATGGGAGCGGGCTTGTTCATCCGAACGCTGCTCAACCTGCGCGCAGTCTCCATGGGCTACCAACCCACGGGACTGCTCTATTTCGTCGTCGATAACGGCGGCAAAGGCGTAGGGACAATCGACGAGGTCATCGGGCGGTTGAAGGGTGTCCCCGGTGTGACCTCCGCCACCGCTTCCATGTGGCCCTTGTTCACCAGCGCTCCCGATACATATCTGCAAGTTTGTGTTCCAGGCGATAATCCGAAAAACTTCGACGACCGCTTCGCCGACTCCGACGTCGTCCTTCCTCGATTCTTCGAAACCTGGGGAGTGCCGCTGCTGCGTGGAAGAGATTTTATATCCACCGACCGCCCCGGACAAATCATCGTGAATGAAGCCCTCGTAAAGCGGTTTCTGGCGGGCGAGGGAGATGCAGTCGGGCAGACCCTCCATCTTGGACCGGACTGCGTCGCTGCCACGATCATCGGCGTGGTGGCGAACAGCACGGACCGGCCACGCGTCACACCGCGCCCCTTCGTGTACCGCCGCTACGCGCAACCTCCGCCCCAGATGACGTTCGCGGTGCGGACTCGCGGAAATTCGGCAGCGGTTGCTCAAGCGCTGCAAGGCTTCGTGTCGAACCTGAACATGAGCATCGATGAAGCGGTCACAACCGGCGAACAGTATCGCGACGACACCATGGTCCAGGAGCGGCTCTTCGCCGGCTTGCTGAGCGTCTTCGGGTCGCTGGCGTTGTTCATCGCCTGCCTGGGGATTTACGGGATGCTGGCCTATCTGGTTACACGCCGCACCGCCGAGATCGGGATTCGCGTGGCGCTGGGCGCGCAGCGGACGCAGGTGATGCGCATGGTGATCCGCGAATCGCTCGCGCCGGTGGGCGTCGGCCTGCTTTTGGGAATTGCAGCGGCGGGAGCGCTTACCAGGCTCGCCGCGAGCCTGCTCTTCGGAGTCTCGCGCAACGATCCTTGGACCATCGCCGCCGCCGGACTCGTGTTGCTGCTCACCGCCGCCATTGCCGCCGCGCTGCCCGCCCGGCGAGCCTCCGGCATCGACCCGATGCGAGCGCTGCGGCATGAGTGAGCTTGTGGCGCAGGCCCTCGGCCTGCGAGCCTACCGTCCGTCCAGATATCGCCCGTGTGCGTGATCTTCTTGGGCCTGCTCCGTTTCGCCGAGCGCCCGCTCGGATTCAGCGCGGGCGAAGTAGGCCTGAGCCTTGTCCGGATCCCACGCAATCGCCTCGCTGAAATCCTGAATGGCGCGCTGGTGGTCTCCCAGAATCTGATAGGTTGCCCCGCGCTGATAATAATTGTCTTGGTTCGGCTCCAACTCCGCGGCGCGATTAAACTCCTCGATCGCCTTCTTGGGCGCCCCTAGGGTCCGCAGGACGACGCCACGAAGATTATAGGCGCGCGAAAGATTCGGATCCAACGCGAGAGCGGATGCTGCGTCGGCGATCGCCGCCGGATAGTTCTTTTGGTCGATGTAGGCGCGGGCACGGTCGAGCAGCGCCTCCGGATCGCGCGGCCGCAGTTCGATCGCTTTAGTGAAATCGGGGATGCCGCGTTCCGGCTCGTATTGCGCCACGTGGGATCGGCCTCGCAACACGTACGCCTCCGCAAAATCTGGTTTTAGCGCGATGGCGCGGTCGCAGGAGACGACGGCCTGGTTGTAGCGCGCCACCGCGTACAACCTCTGCGCCGCGTCGAAGGATTGCTGAGCGCGCAGCGGGTCTGTGGAACGCTTGTAAATCCAGGCGCCGGCAGCCACCACCACCAGCAGCAACGCAAGCAGAGCCAGCACCGTCCGGCGCTTCTTACGCTGGAAATCCTCGGCGGCGACGGGAATCAGAACCAGCGGACTTTCGCCAGCGGCGTCCGCTTTGGGCTCTGGAACCTGCGGCTGAAGGGGTTCGGACACTAGTCACAATGGAGCGGACACGCCGCTCCATATATCAATTCTATGATAAAACAAGACCTCGCATGAAACGAGTGCAACTTATCACGGACGGAGCCTGCATCGGCAACCCCGGCCCGGGTGGCTGGGCCTGTATTCTCCGCTACAACGGCCACAGGCGCGAATTTTCGGGAGGCGAGCCGGCCACCACCAACAACCGCATGGAGCTGCGCGCCGCCATCGAGGGCCTGCGCGCCCTGCGCGAACCCTGCGAGGTGGAGGTGGTCACCGATTCCGAGTACGTCAAGAACGGCATCACCAAGTGGATTCATGGCTGGAAACGAAACGGGTGGCATACCTCATCTAAGAAGCCAGTGGTCAATCAGGATTTATGGAATGAGCTGGACCAGCTTGCCTCCAGCCACCAGGTCCAATGGACCTGGACCAAGGGCCACGCGAATCACGACGACAACAACCGCTGCGACGAGCTGGCCGTTCTAGCCGCCCGCGGCGTAAGGCAGAGGGCGTAAGGTAGACAGGATGGATCGAAAAACATTTTGTTTATTGCTTGTTTGCGCGGCGCTGGGGGGGGCGCCGCCCGCCGTCGCGCAGCCTTTCGGCGCGGGCCTGAAAATCGGTGCGACGCTCACCAACGCGATTTCGTCGATCGGATCGGAAACCATTCCCAACAGCGCCAATCTTATTATTGGTCCGTATGTCGAGGTGCGGCTTCCATTCGGTTTCTCGGTGGAGGGCGACGCGCTGTACTTTCCCGGCCTCTATAGCAGCGGGACCGGCGGAGGGGGCTCGGTCTGGCAGTTTCCCATTCTTGCCAAGTACAAATTCCTGAAGGGTCCGGTGCGGCCTTATGTGGAGGGCGGCCCGGACTTCAGCCATGTTTCGGACGTCAAGGAACTGCCGGATCTGCTCCACAATTCCAACTACGGAATTACTCTGGGGGCAGGCGTCGAGATCAAGCTGCTGGCCCTGCGCATCGCACCGGAGATCCGCTACAACGGATTTCTATTCACCAATATCCAGAGCTTCGAGGGGCTCTTCAAATCCAACCGCAATCAAGCGGTGTTCCTGCTGGGCATCGGGTTTTGATTCCGCTTGGGGGAATTGCCACGACTAAGCTCTCTAGGAGGCGCCTTTTTCGCTCCAGTTTTGAAGAATCAGAGGGGCCGTTATTCGTTCGTAGTGTCGGATGTTATTCGTCACCAGCACTGCGGCGACAGCCAGGGAATGCGCCGCGATCATCATGTCCATTTCTCCGATAGGTTGGCCCGCGATTGCGAGCTGGTGCCGAATCTCGGCGTAGAAATCCGCAGCTTCGGCATCCCAGGAAAGAACCCGAACAATTTTCAGAAATTGGCGCACCCCAATGTGTAATCTGTGATTGAGCTGAAGGCGCTTCAACCCGTAAATCAATTCGGCGCGCGTCATCACAGACACGCATACCTAGGAGGGTTCGATTGCCGAAAGCCTTGCTTCTATCCCTGGGGAACGCCCTTTAATAACATAGCTCGGGATATCCGTATCGAGCATGTAAAGCATTCGTCACAGCTCCTCAGAGAATAGACCTCGCTCCTGAGGCGGCAGATTCATGGGACGATCGGCCATGAAGTCGTCGGGCACCTTGATCGAGCGCATTGTCTGGAAGAAATCCCGCCACACGTTGGCGCCGGGCCGATCGGATAACACGACGTCGCCTGTGACCTCGTCGCGCGTGGCGTACACCTGCTCAGCGTCGAACCGGAACTCGGCGGGCAAGCGAACAGCTTGGCTGGAGCCGTTCTTGAACAGTTTCGCGATCCGCGTGGATGACCTGGCCATCGACCTCCTAAAGAACTACCATCTGTACGCCAGTATAGACCCAGGAAGGTCCATGGGAATGAGGCCCGGAGATGTCCCTTCTCAGGAGCCGCGGAAGGGATCGATCACGCGGGAGCGCCCTCATTACGGTGACGTATCAAGGGCAGACTGCAACCGGTCTGGTTATGCCTGTGGCCGTGGCGGCTCCGGGATTGTTCACGCTGGATTCCACCGGAGGCGGACAAGCCGCGGCGGTCAATCAGGATGGAACCATCAACACCTCCGCAACACCGGCGCTGATCGGCACCATCATCTCTCTCTTCGCGACGGGCGAAGGCCAAACCTCACCGCTGGGAATCGACGGGAAGCCCGCAACGGCACCATTTCCGGCTCCGAGCCTTCCCGTGACCGTCACCATTGGAGGCGTGACCGTAAGCGCCCTTCAATATGTCGGCGGCGCGCCCGGAGAAGTCGCGGGACTTCTGCAAATCAACGTCACGATTCCCGCCGGCATCACGCCGGGCAGCGCGGTACCGGTCGCCATCAGCGTCGGTGGCGCAACCAGTCAAGCTGGAGTGACGATTGCCGTAAGCGCCAACTAACCCCAGCAATTAACCCCGGCAGTCGCTCAGTTGCTACACTAAGTGATTGCTTCCGGATCAGTCCAGTTTCCCCGAGCTTTGTGCGCGGCCGCGAGTGTGCGCGGTCAGCTATCTCAACACCGTGCCGCTGGTGTGGGGGCTGCTGCATTCGCCCGACCCGATGCTCCGGGAGGCTTTCGAGCTGCGCTTCGCCCTACCCTCGGATTGCGCCGCTCAGCTTGCCTCCGGCGAAGCCGACATCGGCATCATTCCGGTGATCGAGATGGCGCGGCAGAAGCTCGAATATTTTCGGGGCGCGGGAATCGCGTGTCACGGTCCGGTGCGCAGCATTCTGCTGATCGCGAAGGTTCCGATGTCGCGGATCAAGACGCTCGCGGTGGACGCGGCTTCGCGCACTTCGGTGATGCTGGCGCGTGTGATTCTGGCGGAGAAATACGGAGTCGAGCCGAAGCTGGTCGCCCGTCCCGCGGATCTGGCAGCCATGCTGGGCGAAGCCGACGCCGCGCTGATCATCGGCGACCCGGCTCTGCGCCTCGATCCCGCCACGCTTCCCTTCGAGACACTCGATCTGGGCGGCGAATGGACTTCGATGACCGGCCTGCCCATGGTTTTCGCGGTCTGGAGCGGGCGTAAAGAAGTGATTCAGGATCGCTACGCGTGCGTGTTTCTCGAATCCTGCCGCTACGGCATCCAGCATGCCGCCGATATCGCACGCATCGAAGGCCCGGCGCGTGGCGTAAGCGAGGAACTGGCTCTGCGTTACGTCACGCGGCATATTGTTTATGAGCTCGGGGAACGCGATTATCAAGGCCTGGAGCTGTACGTGAAAATGGCCATGGCTGTAGGAGTTTCAGCATGATGACTCGCGCGGAAGCGATCGATCTTTACAATAGCGGCGATCTCATCGCCATGGGCATGGCCGCGGATGAAGTCCGCCGCAAGCTGCATCCCGATAACGTGGTCAGCTACATCATCGACCGCAACATCAACTACACCAACTTCTGCACCGAATATTGCAGCTTCTGCGCTTTCTATCGGCCGATGGGCCACGCCGAAGGCTACGTGCATCCGCATGAAGTCATCTTTCAAAAGATTCAAGAAACCCTCGACCTCGGCGGCACCGGCATACTGATGCAGGGCGGGCTGCATCCGGAGCTGCGCATCGAATGGTATGAGGATCTGCTGCGCGCGATCAAGCAGCGTTTCGACATCTGGTGCCACTGCTTCTCGGCGCCCGAGATCGTCAACATCGCCAAGGTCAGCGGCCTGTCCCTTTATGACACACTGTGCCGTTTGCGCGACGCAGGTCTCGATTCCCTGCCCGGCGGCGGGGCCGAAATTCTTGACGATGAGGTGCGCCATCGCATCAGCCGGATCAAATCTTCGGTCCAGGATTGGGTGGACGTTCATCGCGCCTGCGCAAAGGCTGGGCTGCGCTCCACCGCCACCATGATGTTCGGAACCGGCGAAACCATCGAACAGCGCATGAATCACTTCGATCTGGTGCGCAACTTGCAAGAGGAGACGGGCGGCAACTTCACGGCGTTCATCCCTTGGAGCTTTCAGCGCGAGAACACCTCGCTCGGGCGCTTCGTGAAGGAAGAGGCGACGGCCGCGGAATATTTGAAGATGCTGGCGCTGTCGCGGCTCTATCTGGATACGATCTTGAACATTCAATCGTCCTGGGTCACGCCGGGACTCAAGACCTGCCAGCTCGGCCTGCGCTTTGGAGGCAACGACGTCGGCAGCATAATGATCGAGGAGAACGTGGTGAGCGCCGCCGGCGCGCATCATCGCGCCACTGAGGAGGAACTGCGGCGCTTGATTCGTGGCGCGGGCTTCGTCCCCAAACAGCGCGATTCGCTCTACCGCACGTATTTTCTGAACTGATGCAACTTCACAACGCGTTACTGCGTCACACAGCCATGCGCTTTGCCGTGGGCTTAATCGTAGTTTGTTCGTGCGCCGCCCTTCAAGCATTGGGCGCTCCTGCGCCCGGCGCCCCAGCAAGGCAAGCCGCTCCGAAATCGGACCCTCTTCCGCTGCTTCGTTCCCTGCCCCTGCGCATCGAGCAAGACGCCAAGGGACGGTGGTCCGCCCGCGGCGCGGGCTACGCGTTGGGCTTCGAGGATGCCGGAGTGACTCTGCGCCTGCCGGATGGCTTGGTGCAACTGGCGTTTGAAGGATCGAATGGCGGTTCCAAATCCAAATGGGAGGCGTCCGAGCAGATGCTGGCGCCCACCAATTATTTTCGCGGCGCCACCTACCGATCCGCCGATGCTTTCGGACGATTGCGGCGCACCAATCTGTATGCCGGCATCGACGTGGTTTACTACGGCAAGGGCGGCGAGCTCGAATACGATTTTGACCTCGCTCCCGGCGCCGATCCTTCGCGCATCAAAATGCGCTTCAGCAGCGCGGGGCACCTGGATATAAAGCAGGTCAGCGTGAATGCCGGCGGAGATCTGGTGTTGAAATTCGCGGAAGGCGAAATCACGCAGCGGCTTCCCGTGGTGTATCAGAAGCGCGCTTCGGGCGAGACGGTTGCGGTGCAGGCCGCCTATCGGATGGCCGCCGACGGAAGCATCGGCGTGAAGCTGGGCGACTATGACCGCGCGCAAGCGCTGGTGATCGATCCCGCGATTGTCTACGACTTCTGGCTTACCGGCAGCAACGCCCAAGCGGCGATTTCCATGGGCCACGATGGCCAGGGTTTCGAGTATTTGGCCGGCTACACCTACTCGCCGGATTTCTCCCTCGGCGGCAACGGCTACGATCCGAATTATAACAGCGACGAGGATTGCTGGCTCATGAAGTTCAACCCCTTCGCGTCGAATCCGGGTTCGGTGATCGTGTACTCGACGTATTTCGGCGGCGAACTGGACGACGACATGCGCAGCATGTCAGTGGATGCCAACGGCATCATGTATTTCGGCGGGACCAGCTTGTCGCCCGATCTCCCAGTGACAGCCAATGCATTCCAGGGCACGCTGCCCAATACGAGTGCGAACCTGAACGGCTTCGTGGCCATGATCGACACCAACCAAGGGGGCGCGGCCGGCCTGATCTATTCCAGCTTCTACGGCGGCAGCATGACCGTGGTTATCAACGGGGTTGCGAACTACGACGGAGAGATCTACGCCACCGGATGGACGAATACGCCGGATCTGCCCTCGGCGGGGAATGTTTTCCAGGCTTCCATCAACGGCTCCGAGAATTCTTTTTTGGCCGTTTTCGATCCGGCAGCCGGCTCCAATGCCTGCGATTCCACCGCGACGCTGGTGTTCAGCTCGTATCTGGGCGGGTACGCGGAGGATGTCGGACGCTCGGTTGACGTGGATGCGAACGGCGTGGCTTATGTTGCCGGATTCACCTTCTCGTCCGACTTCCCGGTAACGGCAAATGGCTTTCAGCAGATTTACAACGATGGCGGGGGCGACGCCTTCGTCACGCAGATCGATCCGGTGGCGGGGGTAATTCTGTATTCAACCTTTCTGGGCGGCACGGGCATCGACGTTGCCACCCGGGTTCGGGTCCAGCCGTCCGGCAACATTGCGGTCGGGGGGTACACTTTTTCGACCGATTTCCCGCTAAGCCCCAACGCCGCGCAACTGGTCTATGGGGGCAATGGAGACGCGTTCGTCGCGGTGCTGAAGCCAACCGCCACCAATCAAGCCTTGGGGTTGGTTTATGGCACCTATTACGGCGGCAGCGACGCGGACGTGGCCTACGATATGGGGACTGATTCCCAGGGATTGTTCTATATCACCGGCTACACTCTGTCGAAGGATCTTCCCGTCACCAAAAATGCCCTTTATCCGGCTTCGGCCGGCGGCGGCATCGACTCTTTCCAAGCGATCATCAATCCCAGCTCATCGCTGGTTTACGGAAGCTACATCACCGGCCCGGGCAATCAGGTCGCTTATGCCGTCGATTATGATGCGTCCGGCAACATCT
>Ga0209415_10000251_pt1 | contig 93849 bp, 90 predicted proteins | sample PeaSoiSIISIP2007_FD_187696 | JGI IMG/M metagenome (GOLD analysis project Ga0209415, IMG submission 187696) | Peat soil microbial communities from Weissenstadt, Germany - SII-SIP-2007 (SPAdes) (version 2) | ecosystem: Environmental > Terrestrial > Soil > Wetlands > Peat | place: Germany... | reverse complement strand
GAGACCTAAGCGGCACGACTGAAGTCATGCCCTGACGCTTATCGGCTAACAAAAGTCAATTTTGCAAGAGGCTCTGTTCACAAAATAATGATGCGGAGAAAATGTCCGGGCCTGAAGGCTCCCTGCTCCCTCCGAGATTTCAGATCTACAACTGGAGTGCCAACAGCCGAAACAAATGAGGTGCCGGTTCTAAAACCCTTCCAGCACATCGGCCACCAGTTGCCGCGCAAAGGAGCGCGAGAGCCGTTCCATCGCCGCCGGATTCTCCTGAATGAACGTGGGCAGGTCGGTGGTGGACTGGTACTGCTCGCGATAAACGTAGTTCTTGTTCTCGTACAGAATCCGGCCGTCGCGCGCGGTCACATTGACCGAAACCACCATGGTGATCAAAAAGCTGGAGGACTGCTGGGTCAGCGTATTGTAGGTCAGCGGCGCAACGTACTCCTTGAGAATCGTCCCATGCAGCACCGCATCGGCTTCTTCCTTCTCGCTGGGCGTGACCCGGAAGCGCGTCCGTGCCGCAAACTCGTGGATCACCGCGTTGGTCATGGTCACTTCGGAATGGTAAGCCTCGGTTTTGGTCTCAAAAACCGGAATCGCCAGCGTATGCACGTCGGGCGGCAGATGAGTGGCCGCGCCCAGCGCGTGATACCCGCATCCCGAGAGTCCCAACAGGGCAAAAGCCAGCAGCGGCAGGAGAAACTTTCGCATGAGCCGATTTTACAGCGCTGAACCACCCCTTGCTCCGGCTTGACTCTCCGTAGACAAAGTAGGGTTTTGAATGTGCACGACTGATAAGACGTACGGAGTCGATGGGGCGTACCAGGTTGCGGAAAATGTGCCGAATCCAAGCAGTGAGGGTTGGAAAAGATCAGCAGGGGCTGAAGCCCGTCGTTTCTAAGCCGCATTTGTGGCACGACTGAAGTCGTGCCCTTGTTACAAAGCCCGTAAAAGAGCGAGTTTTGTGGACTCATCTTGAGATTTTGCAGCGTCCGACGCCCCAGTGGCTGGCTTCAGGGCTATCACACCCACGCCGTTGCCACCATGCTCATGCGCACCGCCGACAGCTTCAGCCCGTCGGCGCGATCCTTGAAGTACAGCTCGTTCAGTCGCACGTGGTCCAACTGCTCGATGCGCGCAAATCCAACGCCGCGCAGCTCCGTCTCCATCGTCTCTGGCGTGAAGAAGAGCTGGAACGGCTCTCCGGCGTCGGCCACGCGTTTGGCCAGCGCATCGAAGGCCGTGCGCCCCACCTTGCTGAGCGTCTCCGGGGCCAGCGCGTAATCGAAGCTGACCGCCGATCCGACCGGCATCCGCGCGATCATGCCCAGTGTGCTGCGAAAGGCCTCCAGCGTCAGATAGGGAATCACGCCCAGCCAACTGAAAAATGCCGGACGCTCCGCATCCAGGCCTGCCTCTGTCAGGCTTTCGGCCAGCGTGTGGTGCTCAAAGTCCAGCGGGACATAAACGAGGTCAGCGGGAATCCCGATCTCCGCCCGCTCGAGCATCGAACGCTTCCACTGCTGCGTCGCGGGGAAATCCACCTCGAAGACGCGCAGATGCGCCCAGGGATTGCGATAGGCAAAAGTATCCAGCCCCGCCCCCAGAATCGCGTACTGCGCCACGCCTGCCGCGACAGACGCGGCCAGATGATCTTCCGTATAGCGGCTGCGCACCGCCATGAACGCGCGAAAATCCCGCGCCACACGGTGGCTGGCCCGCTCCATGTGCCGCGGATACCCCGAGCCGATCAGACGCACCGCGATAGGATCATCCAGAATGCGCGGCGACTCCATCAGTTGATGCGCCGCGCGACGGACCGCCACGCCCAGCGCGGTCTTGCTTACCTGCCCCTTTTCCATACTTTGAGCCTAAATCACTGCCCAGGCTGCCCGGAGCGTACCATGATCTCCATGAGTTGGATTGGATGGGCACTACTCTCCGCCGCCTTTGCCGCCGCCACCGCCTTGCTGGCCAAGGTAGGCGTGGCGCACGTGGACTCGAACCTGGCCATGGCCCTGCGCACCACCGTAGTGCTGTTGTTCGCCTGGGGCATCGTCTTCGCGCTGGGCAAGCACGGCCAAATTGCCACGCTCGACCGCCGCGCCTGTCTTTTTCTGACCCTCAGCGGACTGGCCACTGGACTCTCCTGGCTCTGCTACTTCCGCGCCCTCCAGCTCGGCCCGGCCTCACGCGTCGCCCCCCTCGACAAACTCAGCGTACCGCTGGTGATGATCTTCGCCTGGTTGCTGCTGGGCGAAAAACTCACCCTCCCCGCCCTTGCCGGAGGCCTGCTGATCACCGCCGGAGCTGTCATTATGGTCCTGGCCTGACGATCCGCCTCTATTCCCTGAAGAGAAGCAGGCGTGGACCGGGAGGTCCACGCTACAGATGGGATGGAACTCGGCGCTACAGTTTTATGCGCGGCGGGTCCGCAAAGTGGTGGGGAACTGAAAAGTGATCCTTTCCCTGCTTTTCCTGAAAAATTCTCGTGACCTTGTATACGTATTCGCTGTACTCTTATCCCGGTGTTTTTCTCTTCTACGGAAACGCCTCCAAGTCAAACGGTTTCTTCGGGAGACGGTGACCAAAGGTATATGCGGAGAGTACGACTGTACGAATTTGAGGCAATTCCAGAGTTTGCGCCGTTCTGCCGATACTGCCCAAAGAGGCGGAAATATTTGCCTGTGTTCGATCTACCGCCCGCGGTTGCCCCGCGGACTGGGATCGGGCGGGCGGGATTCTTTGCTTCTGGGGATTTGCGGCTGATGAGGCGCACACAATGAACAAGATAATTTTGGCCGATTCGCAAGCTATTTTTCGCGCCGGCACTGCCAAGGTTCTGGCCATGGATGAGGATTTGCGCATTATCGCGCAGTGCGCCGATCTGGACCGCATGCAGCACGCCATCACCACATTTCCAGGTTCCATCGTCCTGTTTGCCGCCTCGTTGCGGCCGGACCTGGCCCGACTACGCACGCTGCTGGAAACCACCAACAGCCGAGGCATCGTGATCGCCGAGAATAACGAAGCCGCCGCCAGCTACTTGCAGCAAGGCTATCGCGGCGTCGTCTTCCGCAGCGTCACCGGTCCCGCACTGGTCGAGTGCGTCCGCCGCGTCGCCTCTGGCGATACCTGGCTACCGCCGCAATTGGTCGTCGCCGAATCGCCCGACGAGGATATGGTCGGCACCCGCGTCCGCGACCGCCTCACCCCGAAGGAGATGCGCATCGTTGCTCTCATTGTTCAGGGATGCAAGAACCGTGAGATCGCCAATCGCCTGAAAACCACCGAGCAGGTGATTAAAAACTATCTCCGCTCCATCTACGACAAGACCGGCGTCAGTGACCGGCTGGAACTGGCCCTGTTCACCATCCATCATCGCGTCCTGGCCCAGGCCGCTGCGGAAGTGGGCAGCAAGCTTGAAGCCGAAGAGCAGTCTGCTCCCTCCGCTGTCGCCTGATGCGCTGCTTGCGCAAACTCGAATAAGAAACGGACGTGGACCGGGAGGTCCACGCTACAGTATTTTGCTCGGCGCTACGGTATTATGCGTAGCGCTACAGCATAATGCGCGAGGGTTGGGAACACCGGTGGGGAACTGGGCCCACCGGTGGTGGCTACAGCGTACTCATATCGATTACGAAGCGGTACTTCACGTCCTGGCGCAGCATTCTTTCGTAGGCATCGTTGACTTGCTGCATGGGGATCACTTCGACGTCGGCGACGATATTGTGTTCACCGCAGTAGTTGAGCATCTCCTGAGTCTCTGGCATTCCGCCAATCATTGAACCGGCAATCGAGGCGCGCCGTCCCACCAGGTTGAAGAGGTTGACCGAAGGCGGCTTGTCCGGCAGGCCCACAACGCCCAGGACCGCATCCCGCTTCAGCAACGCCGTATAAGCATCCAGCGAGTGCGGCGCGGAGACCGCGTCCAGAATGAAGTCGAAGGAGTTTGCATGGGCTTGCATCGTGTCGGCATCGGTGGAGAGCACGACTTCATCCGCGCCCAGTCGCACCGCATCGTCCTTTTTCTTCAGCGACGTAGTGAACTGAACCACGTGCGCGCCGAAGGAATGCGCAAACTTCAGCCCCATGTGGCCCAGTCCGCCCAGGCCCACGATGCCCACCTTCTTACCCGGACCCACCTTCCAGTGGCGCAGCGGCGAGTACGTGGTAATGCCCGCGCACAGCAGCGGCGCAACGCCGGCCAGGTCCAGGTTGGCTGGAACCGTATGCGCAAAGCGCTCGTCAGCGACGTAGTTGTTTGAGTAGCCGCCGCGCGTGATTGATCCGTCCACGCGATCAATGCTGTTGTAGGCCTCGGTTGGACCCTTCTGGCAGTACTGTTCCTCGTTGGCCTTGCAACTCGGACAGGTACGGCAGGAGTCCACGATCACGCCGATTGCGGCGATCTCTCCGACCTTGAATTTGCGTACCGCATTGCCGACGGCCGTGACCCGGCCTACAATCTCGTGGCCTGGAACGATGGGAAAGCGTGTTCCGCCCCACTCGTTGCGTGCCTGATGCAGATCAGAGTGACAGACTCCGCAGAAGAGAATCTCTACGGCAATTTCGCTCGGGCCGGGCTCGCGGCGCTCGAAGTTGAACGGCGCCAGCGCCGATTGCGCATTCAGCGCGGCATAACCTTTGGATTTTGGCATACGTGGTTTCCTTTTCGGTCAAAAGTCAACGATAACAGTGATGCGCACAGTTAAAAAACGCGCGCCGCCCACTACTCAAAAATGATTTTCACAAAAACCCCATCCGGCAGTTCACCCTCGACCAGATGCACCACCCCACCCTTTACATAACCCTCCAGCACGGTCCGCGCTGGCTTGGCAACGGGCTTTGGCGCGGGCGCGGCTGGCCGGGAAACCGGCGCGGTGGCAACGGCGTGCGGTGGAGGAGCAATCGTAGCCCGAGCGGGAGCTGGTACCGGCGCTTGTTCCGGAGCGGCTACCCGCTTCTTTGGAGTCGTAGGCGGCGGAGCTGGAATGGCGGACAGCAGAAATGGCGAAGAATGCACGGGGGCCGACTCTACAGCGTGTGCCGACGGGGGATGAGCTGGCGCTTGGGGCGCAGGTTTGGGGGAATGCTTTGCGAGAGCCGGAACTGGCGCTGTTGGCGCGGGCGCGCGCTTGGCCGAAGTGGAGGCACGCCCGCTCGGTACAGCAGGGCCAAAAGCCTCTTCCCGGGAATTGAAGACCTGCCGCCCCGACAATTTGCGGTCTGGCTGACTCGCAGGCTTGGCGACGGGTGGTTCTGGCGATTCGCTGGTTGGGCGCGCGGTCTTCTCTCCAAATCGCGCAACCGCCGAACTGATTTGCCGCGATTTCACAGTCTTTTCCGGCGTGAGTGCAGGCGCGCGGCCCATGCCGCGATCCATCGCCTTGTTCGCCAGCCGGTCGGCGTCCTTGTTACCGCCACGCAGCGTATGACGTATCTCGAAGCTCTCCATCCGGTGCGAGAGCCGTCGCGCCTCTTCCCATAGCGGGCGCAGAATCGGGCTGGCCACCTTGTACTTGCCCTGCATCTGCTTGACCATCAGCTCCGAGTCGGAGATCACCCGCAGACGCCTCACATTATTGTGAACCGCCCACTTCAGCACGCCCAACAGCCCCGAATACTCGGCAAAATTATTGGTTTGGATGCCCACAAACTCGCTCAGCTCGGCCAGCACGCAGCCTTTGTCGTCCTCCAGAACCGCGCCGTAGCCCGAGGGGCCGGGGTTGCCTCTGGAGCCGCCGTCGCAGTGCGCCGTGACCCATTCACCTGCCGAATTGCCAGTCGTAGAAAAAAGATTTCCGCTCATCGCTTTCCAGTGTAATTGGCCTTGGTCATTTCCTTTCATCTCCAGAGCGAAAGTCCCACAATTGTCGATCTTTCCTCCGGTGGCATAGAATGCCCATGAAATCGTTTTCGAGAGGATTTTCCATGCGCGCTTTCGCTCCTGCCCACTTCGCCCTCCTTGCCCTGACCCTTTTGCCCATTGCGCCGCGACTCTCTGCGCAAGCACAGGCCGCACCGCTGGTGCCGCAGGTGCCCCCGATGGGGTGGAATAGCTGGAATTACTTTTTCGACAAGGTGGACGACAAAGGCGTACGAGCCGCAGCCGATCAACTTGTGGCCACCGGCATGAAGGATGCCGGATATATTTACGTGAATATTGACGATACCTGGGAGGGCGAGCGCGATGCGAACGGCGTGCTGCACGCCAACTCGAAGTTTCCGGATATGAAGGCTCTGGCCGACTACGTTCACTCGAAGGGTCTCAAAATTGGCATCTATTCCTCGCCCGGACCGAAGACCTGCGCCGGGTACGAGGGTTCGTTGGGCCATGAGCAGCAGGATGCGGACCTCTACGCCTCCTGGGGCATCGACTACCTCAAGTACGACCTGTGCAGCTTCATCCCTGCCGTGATGCAAAAGCAGGCACCCAACGATACTGCCGAGCAGATGCGCATCATGCAGGCCGCCTACGCCAAGATGAACAAGGCGCTCCAATCCACCGGCCGCCCCATTGTTTATTCGTTTTGCCAGTACGGCTGGGACGCGGTCTGGGAGTGGGCTCCGGCCACCGGCGGCAACCTCTGGCGCACCACCGGCGATATCGATCCCCACTGGGATCGCATTTACTCCATCATCAGCCAGCAGGCGGGCCTGGAGAGCTACTCCGGTCCGGGGCATTGGAACGATCCCGATATGCTTGAAGTCGGCAATGGCCACCTCTCGCTGGCCGAGAATCGCACCCACTTCTCTCTCTGGGCCATCCTGGCCGCGCCGCTATTGGCCGGCAACGATCTGCCCAACATGAAGCCGGAGATCAAGGCCATTCTCACCAACCGCGACGTGATCGCCATCGATCAGGATCGGCTGGGCAAGCAGGGTTCGCGCGTTTACTCCGACGGTGAGGTCGAAGTATGGACGCGTCTGCTGGAAGGCGGGGCGCTGGCCGTGGCCGTGGTGAACGTCGGCGATAACCGCTACGTAACTCACCCCTTCCACCTGAATCTTGCCAAACTCGGTCTGCACGGCCCGCAGCAGGGCAAGGACCTGTGGACCGGCAAGCCCGTCACCCTGACTGACCAGATGCCACTCGAACTGCCCAGCCACGACGTGCTGCTGGTCCGCATCGATTCGGCGCGATAGGGTTCTGGACCTCAAATGAAGATGAGGTTTCCCGCCCTTGCACAAGAACAAAGCGCAAGGGCGGGGTGCCCAATCGCTCTCTATGAGCAAGATGGAGAGTAGAGGTTTCCCAGATGCCTAAAAGCGAGGCACCTGGGGCCCCCGGCGGATTTCAAACGAAATCAGCTAGTCAGCATCCGCTTCACGGAAATCGCGCGTTGGCGAGTTGGCGGCAGTTCATACTCACCGCAACTCATCACTCCCCATCGTCTTCACGGCGGCTTTCTGCGTTTATGATGCAAGGGGCAGCCGTTTTTGCTTCAAGTGTCTGCGTATGATTGACCCGGACTCAAATAGTGATGAGGTTTCCCACCCTTGCGTAAGGAAAAAGCGCAAAGATGGGGCACCCAGTCATTAGAATTTATGCGCTGGATCAATGGGGAGTTCACCATGAAGTTTCGCTTTGTCGCCGTGCTCGTTTTCGGCTTCGCATTGGCCTCCTCAGCGCAGGACGCGCCACCCTCCGGGGCGAATGGCGAAGGCCAAGGCGGTTGGGGCGAGAACGGCATGATGGGCCGCGGTCAGGCTGGCACCGTCACCGCAGTCGCCGCCGACCGCTTCACCATCAAGACCGAAACGGGCGAGCGCTTTACCGTCTTCTTCAGCGTCAATACCCGCATCCTCAAGCAGGCCGCAGACGCTGCCCCTCATAGTCAACGCGCCCCCAATTCGATGCAGCCGCTCAAGCCTACCGAAATCAAAGTGGGCGATGCGATCCTGGCCGCTGGCGAGGTGGATGCCACGGCCAAGACCGTCGGCGCGCTGCTGATCGTCCAGGTGGACCGCGAGCGCGCCCGTCAGTTGCGCGAGATGCAGGCCAACTACGGCAAAACCTGGTTGATGGGCAAAGTGACGGCCATCGACGGCGTCTCCGTCACGCTGCTCGGCGGCATCGACCACCTGCCCCACACCTTTGTCGCTGATGGAAGTACCACCTTCCGCAAGCTCCGCGAACCCATCACTCTGGCCGACGTGCAAGTGGGCGACATGGTCCGCGTCGAGGGCGCTGTTAAAGGGAACAGCTTCCTGGCCATGGTGGTGACTGTGCAGACCCCGCCGCCCGGAGGAACTCCCTCCGTGCCCCGCGCCGCACCTCCGGCTCAGTAGCTTCGTCCAAAATCCCGCTCACCAAAGCCCATCTCCACCGTCTCTGACAGTGCGGAGTTTTCCCCCTCCCGCGGAGTGGAGATTCGATGGCTACAAACGCGGCGATTTATCCGGCCTCCCCGGCGCGGCTTCCGGCATCCATGGCGTGGCCCTCGGCCCGGAGGGTACAATCCTTCCCAGGCATGGCTACAACTGCAATTGCCGAACCCAAGACCGCCGAAGAGCGGATGCGCGACCGTGCGCCCGAGATGGAACTGATCCGCCAGGCCCAGGCCGGTTCCCGCGCTGCCTTTGACGCGCTGGTCCGCCAGTACGAGCAGCAGGTGCTTCGCCTCGCGCTGCACCTCACCGGCTCCGAGCACGACGCCGAGGATATTTACCAGGAAGCCTTTCTGAAGGCCTATCGCTACCTGGGCAACTTCCGCTTCGAGTGCTCCTTCTATACCTGGATTTATCGGATCGTCACCAATCTTTGCCTGGATCAGATGCGACGCCGCAAGACTCGCCGCGAAGATCGCTCCGTGGTGCTGGATCATTCCGGCGACGAGATCGATCTGCTGGCCTCGGTCTCCGACGACCGCGCCTTTTCCAATCCGGCCAAGGAACTTGATCGCCGCATGATGGGCGAAAAAATTCAAACCGCGATCGAAAAGCTCACCCCGCGCGAGCGCATGGTCTTTGAACTCAAGCATTACCAGGGACTCCGCCTGCGCACCATCGGAGAGATGCTGAACACCACGGAAGAGACCGCAAAGAATACACTCTTCCGCGCTACCAAAAAATTGCGGACCCAGTTGGCGGAGTTGCGGTAAAAGCGCCTGGGCATTCTCCAAGATAGGGGAAGCCGGATCGTCGGGCGCGCCAAGCAGTACCTTTTTCGAGGCTCAGAAGGACGTAAGCATGAATATGAATTGCGAAATCGCACACGAACGGATCGTGACGGCGGCCTACGGAGAGCTGCCGGACGAGCAGACGCACGAGTTGCAGCGGCACCTGACCGGCTGCCCGGAGTGCGCCGCGGAACGCGAGCAACTGCTGGCGCTGAAGTTGCTAGCCGACGCCTACCCTGTCCTGGAACCCGCACCCAATATGGTGGCCCGCGCCCGTCTGCGTCTCGACGAGGCTCTGGACGCACTGCCTCCCATGCGCTGGTATCAGCGGCTCAGCCAGAAGTTGATGAACAACGTCGCCAGCCTGCAGGCCGCGCCCGTCGCCGCCGCGCTGCTGCTGATCGCCGGAGCGGGAGCAGGGAGCCTGGGCGGCTTCGAATTCGCCCAACGCAACGCCGCGCACTCCGCTGCCCTGCCGAATTCCCAGGCACAGCCCGCCGCGGTTACTGCTTCTGCCGCCAAGCCCGGCGCTGAGGCCGTGTCGGCTGAGTCCACCGTCGCGCCTGCCGAGATTGCCACCATCTCCAGCATCGTGCGCCAGCCCAACAGCAATATGGTCGAAGTGCGCTACAACCAGACCGTGCCTCGTCAGGTGAAAGGCTCGCTCGACGATCCCGCGATTCGCCAGTTGCTCATGCTGGCCTCGGAAAACGCCACCTCGCCTGGGGTTCGCGACGATTCGGTCGGCCTGCTGGCCTCCGAATGCCGCTCCGGCCACAGTTGCCGCGCCACCGGCATCCGCGACGCTCTGCTGGTCGCCCTGCGCTACGACCGCAATGCCGGGGTCCGCGCGAAGGCCTTGCAGGGACTGGAACCCTACGTCTCTGAAGACGTGCAGGTTCGCAATGCCGTGCTCGAATCGCTTATGAACGACGCCGACCCCCGCATTCGTACCGCCGCCATCAATCTGCTGGCACCGGTCGAGGGCGATACCAGCGTCCGTGAAGTCCTGCATTCGGTTGCCAATACCGACCAGAATCCCTATATCCGCACCGTTTCCAGGCAGGTGCTCAGCCGGGTACCGGAGATTCAGTAACGCGGCTCAGCCCTTTCCCTCCACGCGCCGTCCAATCAGAGTGCGGGAGCGAATCGGAAGCATGCAGAAGAAACGCAGTTGGAGAAACAAAATGAACCGCTTTTTGAGGCCTCACCAATTTTTTGGAGCCGCTGCGCTGCTCGCGCTCGCGCTTGCTCCCTCCGGCGCTTCGGCTCAGATGTGCGGTCTCACGCGCTTCTTTTCCGGTCCAGAGATGCTGCTGCGCGCCAACTCCCAGGGCTACCTCGGGGTGGACCTCACCGACGTCGATGCGGAAAAGGCTCAGGCCCTCAAGCTCAGGGAGACGCACGGCGCAATCATCGTTCTGGTGGACCACGACGCCCCGGCTGGCCAAGCCGGACTCCGCGTCAATGACGTGATCGTCGGGCTCGACGGCCAGGCCATCAACGGCTCCGAGCAGTTGCGCCGCATCCTGAAGGAGATGCCCGCCGGCCGCAAGGTCAGCATCGTCATCAGCCGCGACGGCAACCTGCAAACCCTCGCCGTCGAACTGGCCGACCGCCGCGTCATGGAGCACGACGTTTGGAACAAATTCCGCGACGGCAGCGACAGCTCCTCGTCCATCTTCGGCATGGGGATCTTCGGCGGCGGCGATGGCACCGTCCCCGGCGGCTTTCATATGCCCTTCTTCGGCAGCAGCCTCAAGGTCGGCGCGCTGGTCGAACCCCTCACGCAGCAGATGGCCGACTACCTCGGCGTTCCCGGCGGCCTCATGGTCAAGGAAGTCGCCCGCCGCAGCGAAGCCGCCGCCGCCGGCCTGCGTGCCTTCGACGTAATCCTCAGAGTTGGCCCCGCACCCATCATCACCTCGGCCGACTGGGAGCGCTCCCTGCACGCCAACCTGGGCAAACCCGTCCAGGTCATCATCCTGCGTGACCGCAAACAGCAGATCCTGATCCTCCAGGTCGATTCCAAGCACCACCAGAGCTGATGCTGCTCCAGGCCGGAGGGGCTTCTTCTGCTTTTCTGGTGGTCTGGAAGGAGCAAACGTGGACCGGGAGGTCGGCGCTACAGGTTTATGGGCTACAGATTATCTGCTATCGGTTCATGGACGGCGGGTCGGAAACGCCGGTAGGGAACTCGATAGAGTTTTTCGCAAACTGATGCTTCCCGGTACAATCAAAGAGGTGGGAAACCACGGGGCGGTTCGCTTCGTCTTCCTTCATAGATCCCCATCGGCAAGTCCAGGGAAACGTCCCCTCCCGGCCTCGCGCGCAAAGATCGCCTTTTCGTCGATTTGTTGTTGATTTTATTCAATTTACCGGGGCCGCATCCATTGAATGAGAGGAAATCCGGCAAGCGCATGAGCAGACGGAAGGGCAGGAAGAAGGGTTCAGGCGTCGCGAGGGTTTTTCGGGCCTTTTTCCTGTTGGTGGTTCTGGGCGCGCTGGCCGCGGGCGCGGCGGCTTGGTTTTTGTTGGTTCCCTTTGGCCCTCAGGGCGAGAGGTTTGTGGAAGTTGCGCCCCGCTCCTCGGCTATGCAGATTGGCGCGCAGTTGGAGACCGCCGGGGTGGTGCGCAGCCAGTGGGCCTTTGCCGCGCTTCGTTTGTGGAAGCGGGGAACGCTCCGGGCTGGGGAGTATCGTTTCGATCATCCGGTTTCTGCCGCCGAGGTCTACCGGCAGATCGTTCGTGGTGAGGTTTTTACCCTTTCGGTGACCATTCCCGAAGGCGCAAGCATTTTTGACGTAGCCGCCCGCATGGAGCAGGCGGGACTGGGCGACCGGCAGAGTTTTCTTACCGCCGCGGCCAGCCAGACGGCGCTGATCGCTGATTTGGACTCGGATGCGAAGAGTCTGGAAGGCTATCTTTTTCCGGATACCTACCGGTTTCAGCGCAAGGCTAGCCCAGAGCAGATTTGCGCCACCATGGTCAGGCGCTTCCGCTCGGTGGCGGGACAGATTGGATTGAAAGGGAATGTGCATCGCGTGGTAACTTTGGCTTCAGTGGTCGAGCGGGAGACGGCGGTGGACGCAGAGCGTCCGCTGGTGGCCAGCGTCTTCCAGAACCGGCTGGCCAAGAAGATGGCGCTGATGACCGACCCGGCGGTCATCTACGGCCTGGAGTTGCAGGGCCGCTGGCGGGGCACGCTCTACAAGAGCGATTTGAGCCTGGATACGCCCTATAACACTTACGTGCATACCGGCCTGCCACCGGGACCGATTGCCAATCCTGGCGTCAGGTCCCTGCGCGCGGCCCTTGCCCCGGCGCAGACTGACTATTTGTATTTTGTTGCCTCCGGAGCCAATCCCCAAGGCCATTCGCTCTTTGCGCGCACGCTCGACGAGCATAACCAGAACGTGGCCGACTATCGTCACGCCGTGAAGAAGGCGGGGGGACGATGAAAGCTGTACATGGTTGTTGGACGGCGGGCGCACTGGCGGTTTCACTGCTTTTTTCCGGTTGCTCGCTGATTCCCGTCAAGCGTCGCCTGCCCATCCCCAAGGCACCGGAGGTGACCCAGACGGTTGCCCCCGAGGAACTGGTTACTCAGTTGAACCAGCGCTGGGCCAAGCTCGAAAGCCTCACCGCGACTGTCGATATTCAGGCCAGCGTCATCAAGAGCAAGGAAGGGGTAGCCAAGGTCTACTCCGCGCGTGGGCACATTCTGATGCGCAAGCCGGAGATGCTGCGCTTCTTTGGCCAGTATCTGGGCGTGCGTATCTTCGATATGGCCAGCGACGGCACACGCTTCACGCTGCGCATGCCGACCAAGAACATGGCCATCAAGGGGTCGAATACGCTGCGCAAGAAGTCGGCCAACCCCATGGAGAATATGCGCCCCAACGCCTTTTACGATGCGATGGTGGTGCGTGGCCTGGAACTGGACGACCTCTACTCGGTTACCGCCGATACCGTCACCGTCGAAGACGCCGTGCGCAAGCACATCTTCTCTGTGCCGCGCTATATTCTCAGCATCAGTCGCCGCAAGCCGCACAGCCAGGAGCTGATTCCGGTCCGCGTCGTTTACTTCCACCGCGACGATCTGCTCCCTTGCCAGCAGGACATCTACGACAGCGAGGGCAATCTTGAAACTCAGGTCATTTATACCGCCTATCAGGACTTCGGCCAGAGCCGATTCCCGGCGCAGGTGACCATCAAGCGCCCGCTCGAAGATCTGGAATTCGTGCTGACCGTCGAGACGGTGCAGGAAAACCTTTCTCCGGCCCTGAAGGACGATCAGTTCCAGATTGAACTGCCGCCCGGAACTGAAATCCAGACTCTGGAATAGCGGCATCGCAGTGAGAACTCAAAGCGAGATGCTGCTTCAGTCGCTACAAAAGCCGGAAGCCGCACCAGTTTTTCCTTTGGTTCTGTTCAGCATAGCGGCATAAGCCGACGCTTTTAGAGCATTTCCTGAAATGGTGTAGCCCTGTATCCATTGCGCAAGGTCGTCGCTCCTTTGGGGCGCGCCGACTTGAGTCCGAGGTTTAGGTCTATGGTATTTCAGAAAATGCTTTAGCGGCGATCATCGTGATGATGGTGATGGTGGTGGTGGTGATGGTGATGAGTGGGTACTTCCACCACAATCTGCGCCTGCGCCGCGTAGGGAGCCGCGAGGCAGAAGGCGAGAGCGAGTCCGAGCCAATAATTTTTCATGTCTGAGGATGACGCCTAGGGGGAAGATTTGCCGAGCTACATTGATCGGATCGATAAAGAAGTTTCCAGGCCCTTCCCGGCAAGATGGGAAAAGCTCCCAGCTTCGGCGCGGACAATTCCCGTAAAAATCTTCGTCCTGCTTGGAATCCTCGCGCTAGGGCGATCATCTGAGAGAATAGTGAGAGTGAATCAAGTGCCACAATTCGCCGTTTCGCGGAACTGGGCCGTTGCGGGCCTGTTGATTTTTTCTTTCCTGGGAGTCCATTCGAGCGCTCAGGCGCCCAACCCGAGTTCGGCGACCAACCCCTTCTTTGGCAGCGTCACCGCCAAGCCCGCCAGCGACGACCTGCTGAAGCTTTCTCTGGATGATGCCGTCGCTCTGGGCCTGCGCAATAATCTTGGCCTCAAGGAAGCGGAGAACCAGGAAAAGGCCATTCAGGGCGAAAAGAAAGTAGCTCTGCAGGAATTCCTGCCTACCATTACGCTTACCGGCGACCTTGGCGTGCATCAGCAGAACCTTGCCGCCATGGGCTTTGGACCAGGCGTCATCAAGGATTTTCTGCCCATGTTCCCCGGCGGCGTCATGCCTGCCGGACTCTCCGAGATTACTCGCGACGACCTGACCGAAGGCCAGATCCACTATAGCCAGAAGCTCTTCTCCGGCCCAGTCATTGCTGCCTGGAAGGGCGCAAAGGCAGCGGAGAACGCAGCGCACTTTGAGCGGACTCGCGCTCGTGGCGAAGTGGTCCAACAGGTCGCTTCAGCCTACCTGCACGCTATTGCCGCCGCCAGCGAAGTGGATAACGCCCGCGCGCAGGAAGCCGCCGACAAGTTGCTGCTTGATCAGGCTCACGCCGCGCACGAGGCGGGCACCATCGCCAATCTGGATGAGCTTCGCGCCCGTGTGCAGTTGCAGGCGCAGCAGCAGGCGCTGATCGGCGCGGAAAACGCCTTCGAGAAAGACCTGATCCTGCTGAAGCGCGAGATCGGCGTCGCCCCCGGCCAGAAGATTGCGCTTACCGATGCAGCGCCCTACAGCGAACTCGCCCAGCAGACCCCGGAAGAGGTGCGGGCCGTCGCGCTGAAGAATCGCCAGGACTATCAGGAGCTGCAAAATCAGGTGGTCGAGTTCAAGGCGGTTCATGCCACCTATCGCAGCCAGCGGCTGCCCAGCCTGCGCTTTGACAGTTACTACGGAGTCAGCCAGGTGGGTGGCGCAGGCGCGCATGGAAACTTTGTCGCCCAGGGAACGCTGAGCATGCCCCTGTTCCGCGAGGCCCGTCTGCGTGGCGATGCCGATGCGGCCCAGGCTCAGGTGGCCGCCATCCAGGCCCAGCTTTCCGACCTGCGCGGTCAGATTGACCAACAAATCCTCTCCTCCCTGCTTGATGTGGAGGCGAGCGGCAAGTTGGTCGAGGTTGCCCGCTCCAACGTCGATCTGGCCACCCGCGCCCTCAGCGATGAGACCGACCGCGTCAGCGCCGGAGTCGATGACAATCTGCCCCTGGTCACCGCTCAGGCCACCTTGGCCTCCGCCCAGAGCAACCTCGTCGAAAGCCTCTATCAGTACAACCTTTCCAAACTCGCCCTGGCCCGCTCGGCTGGCATCCTCGAACAGCAGTACCGGGTTTATCTGGGCCGGTAAAGCCGGGAACTCTAGCCCCACCGCAGGTGGCGGTTCCGCATTGCCCCTGTGTTACCTTTGAGCCAGACAGATTCGGGAGCTCCTTATGCGCACGAGCCGGCGGCTCAACATCAGATATTTCGTGGAAGCCGACGCGGCCACACTGGCCCAGCGCGCGGCGCAGCACATCGTCGAGGTCATCGGCGAGGCCGTCGAAGCCCGCGGTCGCGCGCGCATCGCCATCAGCGGTGGCTCCACGCCCCGCGCCGCTTTCGAGTTACTCGCCCATTCCAACCACCCCTGGCATCGCCGTATGCCTTGGGACCGTCTCGAACTCTATTGGGTCGATGAGCGCGCCGTCCCGCCGGACGATGCAGCCAGCAACTACCGCATGACCCGCGAAGCGCTGCTCGATCACGTGTCGCTCCGCCCCGAGCAGATTCATCGCATCGAGGGCGAACTGGAGCCGGAGGTTGCCGCCGCCCGCTATGAGTCGGAGCTGCGCAACAGCTTTCGCCTGGAAGGCGCGGAGACTCCCCGCTTCGACCTGATTCTGCTGGGTATGGGTGCCGACGGGCATACCGCCTCCATCTTTCCCCACACCGACGCAGTGCATGAGATGAGCCGACTGGTCGCGGCCAACCACGTTCCCCAGCTCGATACCTGGCGCATTACCCTCACCTGGCCGGTCATCAACGCTGCCAGTTCCGTCTGCTTTTTGATTGCAGGCGCAGACAAGGCCTCGGTTCTGCAAGAGGTTTTTTGCGGCCCCGGCGATCCGGAACGCCTGCCCAGTCAACTGATCTGGCCGGTTAGCGGTATACTGACTCTAATTTTGGATAAGGCTGTGGCGGCGCTTCTACCCCCAACGGAGGGTGAAGGCGGCGGAATATTGGAGAGAGAAAGATGATTTTGGCAGGCGATGTAGGCGGCACCAAGGTTCACCTGGCGCTGTATGACTTTATCGACGGAAAACTGAAATATACCCGCGATAACAAGTATCCGGCCAAGGATTACGCTGGCCTGGAAGTGATTGTAAAAGAGTTTCTGGGTGCCGAGAAAGTTACTGCCGCCTGCTTCGGCGTGCCCGGCCCGGTCCGCGATGGCCGCCTGCGCCTCACCAACCTGCCCTGGACGCTGGACAGCCGCGAGTTATCCACTGGCTTGGGTATTCAGCACGTCTTCCTCATCAACGACCTCGAAGCCAACGGCTACGGGATTGCCGAGCTTTCCGGCGACCAGCTCCTGACCCTCAGCGAGGGCGATCCCAGCCAAATGGGCAACCGCGCCCTGATCGCCGCCGGTACCGGACTGGGCGAAGGCTTCCTGGTATGGAATGGGCACTCGCACACACCCTATCCCTCCGAGGGCGGTCACACCGATTACGCGCCCCGCGACGAAGACGAGATCGACCTGCTCCGCTTCCTCAAGCAGAAGTACAACGGCCGCATCAGCTACGAGCGCGTCATCAGTGGCATGGGACTGACCAATATCTACGAGTTCCTGCGCGAAGTCCGCGGCATGGAAGAGCCGACCTGGTTGAAGGAGAAGTTTGCCGCCTCCTCCGATCCCAACTCGGTGATTACCGAGCAGGCCCTGGCGCACAAGAGCGAGATCTGCGAAAAGGCTCTGGATATGCTGGTTTCAGCCTATGGCGCGGAGTCCGGCAACCTGGCACTGAAGATCCTCTCCGTCGGCGGCCTCTATGTCGGCGGCGGCATTGCGCCCCGCATCGTCGAAAAGCTGAAGGACGGCTCCTTCATCAAGTCCTTTACCGATAAGGGACGCCTCAGCCAATTGCTGGTGAATATGCCGGTTCGCGTGATCCTCGATAGCCGCGCCGCCTTGCTCGGCGCTGCCGCCTACGCCGAAGCCCGCGCCGCCGAGATCAGCGGCGTCTCGCCCCGTGCCGCCTCGGTGAAGTTCTAACTCGATCTAACGCGCAGTCACGAAAACAACAAGGCCAGCCGAATCCGGCTGGCCTTGTTGTTTTCGCGCGCCATCGCTCGAAGCGGAAGGTGCGAGTCAAGTAGATTTTCATCAGTAAGCGGCGGCGACAATATCCGTTTGCGAAAAATCCGTTCCTTTGAAGAGCAGTTCTTCTCCGGTTTCCTTGGCCAGCGCGTAGGCCATGCAGTCGCCAAAGTTCAACTTGGCCGGATGGTGGCCTTTGCCGTAGCGCTCAAATGCGGACCGCGCCAGACGCGCATGAGTCTCGGTGAAGGGAGCTATCTTCACGCCCAGTCGGAGCAGCAGGAGATCCAATGCGTGTACAGCTTCCGAGGATTTCCGCGTCGAAAGAAACATGGAAGCCTCAAGATAGGATGCCGCCGAAATCCTGCAATCCGCATTGCGCAGAATCGCAACGTCGAAAAGATGCCCCTCCGGCTCTTCCAGAAGCATCGCGATCAGGACCGAGGTATCCACAATCATGAGGGTATCCCGTTCTCGTCGTATCCCAGAATTCCATCTTCACTGCGCGTATCCAGAGTGGGCAGAGAGGCGCAATGATGACTGATTGCCCGGAGTTCCTGAAGCAAGGCCTCCGTGTTCTGGCGCTTCCGTTCTACCTTTGCCAGTCGATCAAGAACGGCAATATTGACCGCAACCGTAATGGATTCACCGGTCAAAGAGGCGAGTTTTCGGATGAGACGGTCAGTCTCAGAGGATTTAATATTGACGGCCATGTTCCTTTCCTCCTATTTTTCTACCTGTCTACACTGTAACGCAAATCGCTGCTTGAGTATGCGGAAAATTGGGGTACGACAGGAACGTACAACGGCGGATTCCCACTTCGGACTATCCCGCTCCCTCCCAACCCTTACTTTGGTCCAGCCTGCCTGGAAATCTCCCGCAAACCCTTTGTTCAGCGAGGCTCCGCCGATGCTATACTCAGTGTGCGTCCGTGTGACCCGCGGCGACGCCGGTCTATTCCGGTACCGGGCACAGGCGACTCTTGGAGGAGTACCATCGCACTCGATAAACGTTCGGCAAAGTCTTTTATTCGCATCAACGAGAAAATTCGCGCGCGCGAGATTCGCGTCATCGACGAAAACGGCGAGCAAATGGGCATTCTGGCCCCTTTTGAGGCCCTGAGAATCGCCCGCGAGCGCGGCCTTGATCTCGTCGAGGTCTCGCCCAACGCCGTCCCGCCCGTCTGCCGCATCCAGGATTACGGTCGCTTCCTTTACGAGAAGGAAAAGAGCGACCGCGCCGCCAAGAAAAAGCAGAAGGTCATCGTGGTCAAAGAGGTGAAGTTCTCGGTCACCGTGGACGAGCACGACTACCAGACCAAGAAGAATCAGGCCGTGCGCTTTCTGAATGACGGCGACAAGGTCAAGGCCAGCCTCCGCTTCCGTGGCCGTCAGATGGCTCACCGCGAACTGGGTTACGCCATCGTCAACCGGCTTATCCAGGACATTGGCGAGGCTGGTATCGTCGAGTTCATGCCCCGCATGGAAGGCACTATCCTGCACGCCATTCTGGCCCCATCCAAGAAGCAGGAAGCCCCCAAGCCCAAGGCTGCCGAGCCAACCCTGGCAGCGCCCAAGGCACCTGCAGCTCAGTAGCTTTTCCAGCCCCATCAGCCCCACCGCGACGCGCCTTTGTCTCTGCGTGCGTGGTGGGGTTTTGACTCTTCGTCGTTCTTGAATGCCCTCTTGTGGGCGTAATCTGAAATCAGTGAGCGAAAATCTGTCCACGGCCCTGCCGCCCCGCTACCTCGCCCTCGATGTTGGCAATCGCCGCATTGGCATTGCTGTCTCGGACGAACTCGGCCTCACCGCCCAGCCGGTTCTCACGCTCCAGTGCCACCGCAACCCACGCGAGGATCTGCGCTCCATCGCCCGTCTTGCCCGGCGCTTTGGAGTCGTGGCCATTGTTGTCGGCAACCCCGTGCATCTCTCCGGCGAACTCAGCCCCCAAGCCGTCAAAACTCAGGCCTTCGCCGCCCAGCTTGGCGAGCTGACCGGCCTGCCCATTCACCTCTGGGATGAGCGCCTTACCTCGCACGAAGCCCATCAGATCCTCTACGAAGCAGGCCACGCCCGCCAGGACCACCGCCGCCTCGTCGATCAGGTCGCCGCTACCCTTATCCTCCGCTCCTTCATGGAATCCCCCCCAGCCCCAGCCATGGAACCCGCCCCTCCCGCCGCCGAAGACTGATCCTGCAGGCTTTCTGCTTCAGAGAATGAAACGGGCGTGGACCAGAAGGTCGGCGCTACTGGTTCATGCTCTGCCGGTCGGAGCCTATTCCCTGGTCCCTATTCCCTATTCCCTGTTTCCTGATCTCTGATCTCTGCCTTTCCCCCCGCGTATAATGGAAACTCAAGTTCTACCATCTCTTGCGGCTGCGTCTCTGACGTTGCTCCGCCACGGAATTCGGATGCCTGAGCACATTAAGAAACAGCTTCTTGCCGAGATCGCGCTCATGGAGCACGAACTTACCCACGACCTGCCCATCGAGATCAAAAAGGCGGTGTCGCTCGGAGACCTCTCGGAGAACGCCGAGTATCACATGGCCAAGCAGCGCCAGACCTTTGTCAACGCGCGCCTGGGCCAGCTGAAAAAGCGCATGGCCGAGCTTTCTCTGGTCAATCTGGCCAATATTCCCCACGATAAGGTTGGTTTCGGTTCCACCGTTGTGGTCTTCGACTCCACCAAGGACGAGGAGATTGTCTATCGCCTCGTCACCAGCGAGGAATCCGACGTGACCAAGGGCCTGATCTCGACCACATCGCCCATCGGCCGCGGCCTGGTTGGCAAGCGCCTCGGCGACATTGCCACCATCGTCACCCCCAACGGCAAGCGCGAGTTGGAAATCCTCAAACTGACCACGATCCACGACGAAGCCGAGGCTGCCGCGGCAGCCTCGGAAGCGGAGCAGAAGTAAGATGTCGATGACCTGGACCAGCGCTTTTGGCCGCGCCTGCGGCTGGCTTCTCAATCACATTGTGCATGGCATGGCGCTCACCCGCATCTCCCCCAATGCCCTCACCTTTATTGGGCTGGTCATCAATATCGTCGCAGCCTTCCTCTTCGGCCACGCCGACGCCAAGAATGCCGACATGATGTTCTTCTATGCCGGCATGGTGATCTTCGGCGCGGGACTCTTCGATATGCTCGATGGCCGTGTCGCACGCCGCAACAATCAGGTCACCGTCTTCGGCTCCTTCTTTGACTCGGTGATTGACCGCTACTCTGACGTGGTGCTGTTCTTCGGACTGCTGGTCTATTACGGCCGCATCAATCGCTTCCGCTACGTGGTTCTGGTCGCCTTTGTCATGGTCACCTCGCTGATGGTCAGCTATACCCGCGCCCGCGCCGAGGCCCTCATCGGCCAGTGCAAGGTCGGCTTCATGGAGCGCCCCGAGCGCATCGTCCTGGTGATCATCGGCGCACTGTTCAACCACTGGGGCGCAATGGCCCCCGTCCTCTGGGTTCTGGCCGTCCTCAGCACCATCACCGTAGCCCACCGCATCACCTACACCTACCAGAACACCAAGCACCTCACGCCGAGCAACTGAGCGGGAGGTGCTGTTGGTCGATTTTGCTCCTTGGAATCCGCACCTGAACGCGCTAGACTTCCTTTAGCCATGATTCCTTCTCTTCGCATCTCCGGTTTCAAGCTCTTTCGCGACCTCGAACTGCCAAAACTCGGCAGTTTGAATCTCTTTGTCGGAAAGAACAATACCGGAAAGACGTGCTTGCTGGAGGCTATTGAACTTTATGCCTCCAGTTCGCCGTGGGGTATTTTGCGGGTGGCTTCGCGTAGGGAACCGGATGCGGCTCAGCGAAAGAAGTTCGATAGGTTCGACCCGTTTGAGTTGGAAGAATCGCTTCGCCCTTTATTGAATTTATTCCATCGGGAGCACGGTCATCTCTTCAAGTCTCATATTCAGCTATCCGCTGATAATTCAGAGTCAAATCTTATACTTCGTTGTGAGCCATTTTTAGATGACTTGCTCGAAATGGAGGCGATGACTTCTGAGTCAGAAAAAATGGAGCCAAGCTCACATCGGCGGCATTTAGGGCATCTCTTGGGAATGGGGTTCGAAGTCGTTCGAGGAAAGAAGAAGTCCAAACACCGTTTCTTCGAGCGGTATCTCCGAATGCCTTTCCCTCCTGAAGAAATCATGAAGGAAGAGGGGTGGTCGCATCCAAATGCAGCGTCTGTTGCCTTTTTGCCTGCACGAGGCTTTACCAACAGCGAAGCAAAAAGGCTTTGGGACAAGGCTTCGCTCGCCGACAAGGACGAGTTACTGCTCGAATGGCTCCGGTTCATTGAGCCGGAAGTCCGCGATCTCCGCTACATCAGTGATTCGGATTCGGGAATCGATCTTCCGTACCTCAAAATCAATGGCGACCGAGGAAGAGTTCCGCTTGCGTCCACGGGAGACGGACTGACGCGTCTCTTCCATATTGGTCTTGCCATGGCCAACGCATCGGGCGGTATCCTACTGATCGACGAGTTTGAAAACGGCCTTCACTGGGAAGTACAAGAGCAGCTATGGAAGGCGCTATTCGAAGCATCGAGCCATTTCGGCGTACAGGTCTTTGCCACGACGCATAGCAACGATTGCATCCGCGGATTCCATGCCGCACAGAGTGGAATGCTCAAGCTGAACGAGAATTATGTTTATCGTCTGGAACGGAACGGCGACGATGTTTATGCGCTTGAGCTGCCTGCTGAAAATCTTGGAGCCGCTCTCCGGCAGCAAGTTGAAGTTCGTTAGAGGAATATGATGGTTCGTGCCCAAGAAGCCATCTTGCGTCTGCGGGAAATAGCCTTCTTCTGGTAGAAGGTCAAGACGATTGGCACGCCATTCACCACATCCTCCGTTCTTTATCCAAGACCAATGCAACATTTGATATTGGTTACTGTGGCAATGATGTTGCGGTTCTCGACAAGTTAAGCTCGGTCATCGTTGGTAGCGGAACCACAAAATCCTTGCTGGGCGCGGTGATTGACGCTGATGCGGATACAGGCGTTGCGGCACGTTTAAAGTCGATTCGTCACGCATTGGAGTCAGCCTATGATGTTCCGGCTGCTTTTCCGCCGGAAGGAATGATCCTCAGACCAAAAGAATCACGCATGGATCGCCATCGATTGCCTACGATTGGCATTTGGCTGATGCCGGACAATGTGAACAGCGGGATTTTTGAAGATTTGCTCCGGGCTGCCATGCGCCATGAAGCGGAGGAATATATTGCAGGTGTAGTCGATCAAGCGAAACAAGATGGCATCGCGAGTTTTCGCGATGTTGAACGATCCAAGACTATCGTCAAAACCCATATTGCCTGGCAAGATCCCAACAAGAAAAATCTTGGCGAAGCAATCGGCACACACTTCGAGAATTTATCCCCAGCTTTCGGTTCATTTCTCAATTGGCTGAATCAGCTCTTCGCTGAACCGACTCAGTCCTGAATAGCGCCGCAGGCACCCCTACCGCTTCCACTTCCGCAAAAACTCCGTCAGCGCTGACGACTGCAAGCTCCGCATATCCTCGAACTCGCCTCCCTGCTGGCTATACAGCAGTTCGCCTTTCGCGCTCAGCACGGCCAGCGCCGGAACGCCTTTGTGCAGCGGGATTCCGTACTTCAGGGCCAAGTCCTGATTGGCATCCATGTGCCCGATATTCACGTGCACCAGAATGAAGTTGGCCTCCAGCAGCGGCAGGTTGGTGGCGTCGTGGAAGTACAGGTCCAGCACCTGGCAATCCGGGCACCAGTTGCCGCCAAAGTCCAGCAGGATGCGCTTGTGCGTGGTTGCGGCCTGCTGCAGCGCGGCGGCCAGGTCGGCATGGGCCTGCGTCGGCTCGGGATAGATTGTGCGCCCTGTCGCGTGCGCCATGGGAATCACCGCCAGCAGCGCGGCCAAAGCAATCAACTTGATGAATTTCATGCGATCCATCTCCTCTGCCATTCTTCTCAGTCTCCCACAATCCATCCCCCTTGTACCATTTTTCTGGAGCAGGTCTCTCGGTCTGTGCATATACTCTTGAAGAATGACGAGCGACTTGCGCCGACGACTTGAGTCCACCTCTTTCCCTGACATGGGGGCGATGATGGAGGCCTATGCCCGCGCCGCTGCCGACCTGGGCAACCGCGACTTCAAGCAAAAACTGGACTTTTCCTCCGAATCCATCGATCCCCTCGACGAGATTCTGATCCGCGTCGGAGAAAGTCCCGAGCTGGACCTGGACTTCGAGGTGCGCCTCTGGGGCAGCTATCTAGGCGAGGTGCTGCGTCGCCGTTATGCCGGTTCCTGGGAGATGACCGCCTATCCCGGCGGGGCGATGGCCGTGCCCGCCGTTGACGTGCGTGGTTCCCGCCTCTTTCCTTTGATGAAGGTCTACCGCCGCCTCACCATTGGCGAGGAGGAGGACCTCGGCGCTTTCTACGCCATGGTCACCGAACGACTGGGGAAGCCTGCCCAGGTCAATTGATAGGGATCAGGGGTCAGGGGGCAGGGATCATGAAAAGCCTGCCAACAACGCTCTCCCCTCATGCGCAACTGTCCGTCCCTGTGCGACAATATCCTTGAATGATGCGCCAGACTCTGGTGGCGCGCGGAGGATTTTTATTATGGGCGATTTATTGCAACCCACGCATCTGCTGGTGATCGGAATTTTGTTGCTCGTGCTCTTCGGCGGCAAGAAGCTGCCCGAACTGGGCAAAGGTCTGGGCGAAGGCCTCCGTGGCTTCCGCGAGGGCATCAAGGGTGTTGACGCCAATGCTGCCGCGCCTCCAGCCGCGCAGCCTCCCGTTGCGCCCGCGCAGCCCGCTGCCGCGCCCGTCGAGCCGCAGATCAAGCAGTCGTAGCTCCCAGCGCTTTTGGGCGTTCGAGCTGATCTGAGTCTGCTGCCGCGAATCCAGTTTCTGAAGAGGCACGAGAACCGTGCCTCTTTTCAATTCCGCCCGCTTTCCCCAAGGATAAAAATATGACGGACCGGAGCACTCTCCGCCGCTTGCCCGTTCGCGGCTCCAACGATCTCGATGCGGTCTACGCCGTCCTAGATGCCGCCTCCATGGCCCACGTCGGCTTCGTCGTCGATGGCCAGCCCTTCGTGATCCCCACGCTCTACGGCCGCTGTGGCGACAAGCTCTTCCTGCACGGCTCGGCCGCCAGCCGTATGATGCGCACCCTTGAAGCTGGCGTCCCGGTCTGCCTCACTGTGGCGCTCGTGGACGGCCTCGTTCTGGCTCGCTCCGCATTCCACCACTCCATCAACTATCGTTCCGCCGTCGTCTTCGGCACCGCCCGCAAGATCGACGACCCCGCGCAAAAGAACGAAGCCCTGCGCATCATCTCCGAGCACCTCATCGCTGGCCGCTGGGAGCAAGTGCGCGCCCCCGATAGCCAGGAGCTGAAGGCGACTGCCGTCCTGGAACTCACCATCGAAGAGGCCTCTGCCAAGGCCCGCAGCGGCCCTCCCATCGACGACGAAGCCGATTACGCACTGCCTGTCTGGGCCGGGGTTCTCCCCCTCGCCCTCCAGCCCGGCGAACCCGTCCCTGATCCGCGCCTGCCCATGGGAACGCTGGTCCCCGAGAATATTGCCCACTACAAGAGGTAGATTTCATGGGAGAAACAAACGTGGACCGGGAGGTCGGCGCTACAGATGGTGCTACAGGTTCATGCTCTGTGATTCGGCGAAGCTGGTGGGGGACAGAGAAGAACTGATCCGTGAATCACCCCACGCAAAAAGCCGCCGCGACCATTGGTCGTGGCGGCTTTTTGCGCTTACCCGGAAAACCTTACCGTTGATCCGAGGCCGAAGGGTAATACCCCGGCTTGGCGATCACGTCTACCCCTGGCCGGTCCACTCGCACATCGATCTTGCGATACTTGCCGTCGATGAACGGCTGGTGGCTGATATAGCCCAGCGTGTACTGTGTGCGCGCTTCTTCGGCAATCTTCGCGTAGCTCTTCTCGATGCCGTTCAGGTCGCGTTCTGTATCCAGTGTGCCGCCGGTCGCCGCCGTGTACTGGATCAGGATGTTGTCGCGCATCGTTGCGGGCAGGTGGAAGCGGCTCAGGTACCCCTCGCCCCAGCGCGCCGAGTCGCCTACCGCCGTGCCGTAGACCGCAACCTTGTTGGTTTGCAGGTACTTGATGACCTCGCCCAGCTTTGCCTTGCTGCCGTACTCCTTGCCGTCAGAGATCACGTACACAATGCGCCGACGGCCCTTGGGGCGCGTCGAAAGCTCCTTGGCCGCAGCCAGAACCGCATCGTTCAGCGTGTGAATCTCCTTGGGGATGGTCATGAAGGTACTGCCACCAGCCGATTTTCCCGGTTGCAGATTCGGGTCTGCGCAGTTCCCGTTCACGTGAATATTGCAGCCCGCCATGGGACCGCTGTTGATTGGGACCAGCATCTCTTCGCCCGCTGATTTGGTCATCGCAATCACGTAGGGCACGCGTTTGCTCTGCGCTCCGGTAAAGCCGCCCGAGCGGTTCTGCGCGCCGTTGTTGTAGGAGAAGATCGCCACCTCGTCATACGGGGTCAGCGCGCCCTGAATCGCGCCCAGCGACTCGTTCACCTTGACCATTACGTCCGTGGTCAGGCTCTGGTCGATCACAAATGCGATCGAAAGCGGAAACGGGTCCACCGTGAACAACCGCAGTGGTTCGCGTGTGCTGTTCTCGAAGACCTTGAAATCCCGGTAGGTCAGGCCCGCAACCAGCTTGCCTTTGGAGTCCTTCACCGTCACCGGCACTTCCACAAAATCGGTACGCTTGTGGATGAGTCCGCTGGTCGCGCTTACGCCCTCGCCCGCACCGGGCATCTCGGGAGGCGCGGTCTGAACGTCGTCCTTTTCCGGCGTTGCCGGAGTTTGCGCGGCCGGCGTCGGATTAGGTGACTCGGACTGCGGCTGTTCTGTCGCCGCAGAACTGCTCACGTCCGCCGCAGGCTGTTCAGTCCCAGCGCCCTTGCCCGGCGTAATCGGCCCATCCACGTTGGACAGCGGCGGAACAGCTTGAGGCGTGGGCGCATCGGGCACATTCTGCGCCTGTTGAGCCACTGCCGCCGGAGCCAGGCTCAGGCTCGTATTCGGAGCGAAAATCACAAGCGCTGTCAGCGCTATTGCCAAACCTTGCTTCACAGGTATCCCATCCTCCCCGAACACATCGCCCAGGGTTAGCTTGTTCCTTCATTATCTCAGTGAAACCCGACCGGTGGCCACTGAATCAATGACTTCACCGCATTCGTCAGAGTATCAGACGCAGAAACACGCCAGTGGTTGCACTTTGACCAGTAATCGGTTCGCGTATTCTGTCCTGGGAGTTCGCTCGCGCAAAGGAGCAGTATGCGTTTCAGATTGGGAGTCGCCGATTTTCTGCTGATTTTTCCCGCCGCCTGTCTCTGCCTCCCGGCAGCCTTGGCCCAGCTTGCTCCCTCGACCGACGCCCCGCCCGTCAGCACAGCCCCCGCGCCGCAACCGGAGCAGCCTGTCGCTCCCACCCTCCGCATCCGCGTCAACCTCGTCGATCTCTTCTTTACCGTGAAAGACCGCTCCGGTACCCTCGTCCCGCATCTCACGCAAGAGGATTGTTCCGTTATTGAGGATCAGCAGTCCCAGACGCTGAAAAGCTTCACCGCCGAGACCAGCCAGCCCCTCACCCTGGGCATTCTCCTCGATACCTCTGGCAGTCAGAGCCGCGTTCTTCCCCGCGAACAGCAGGCCGCCAGCAGCTTTATCGAGCGCGTCCTCCAGCCGCAAGACGAGGCATTCCTGCTCTCCTTTGACGTGAACGTGGACCTGCTCCAGGACTTCACCAACTCCGCCCCGCTGCTCTCCGCTGCCCTGAACCGCGCCCAGATCAATACCGCCGGAGGCAACGGCGCGGCCGGAATCCCCGGCGCGGGGGGCGGCACGGTTCCCTCCATCGGCGAACCTCGCGGAACCCTGCTCTACGATGCCCTCTCTGAAGCCGCCGCCCGGAAAATGACCCAGGAGACCGGTCGCAAGGCCTTGCTCCTGCTCACTGACGGTCAGGATCAAGGCAGTCGCGCCAGCCTCCGCGACGCCATCGCCGCCGCCCAGAAGTCCAACCTCATCGTCTACGTGATCCTCATCGCCGACCGCTCCCTGCTGGGCGAGTTCGATTCCGCACCTTACACTGCCATGAAAAAGATCACTGAAGAGACCGGCGGCCGCCTCATCGAAGTTGGCAGCAATGTGAAAAAACTCGATGCGGCTTTCCAGCAGATCGAGGACGAACTCCGCACTCAGTACCTGGCCTCCTACGTCTCCACCAACCCCAAAATGGACGGCTCCTTCCGCCGCATCTCCGTCTCCTGCCGCAACGACTCCCTGAAGGTCCAGGTCCGAAAAGGCTATTTCGCCCTGGCGGCGCAATATTAGAAGCAATACCTTTTCAACTCATCCCAAAATGCCGAATTGTCAAAGGCCATTTTCTGCAGACGCAAAAAAAGGCCGGGTTTCCCCGGCCTCTTTGCGTCTGCAACCAACTGCCATTTCTACGAAGCGATCGCCAGCTCCATCCGCGACACGCGGACTGAACCCTTGCGCGGACCGCGTTTGCGCGCGCTCATCACCTTGACCCGCTCCAGCAGTTCCTGCGACGAACAATTCCGCTTGGCCAGCAGTGCGTCGGCCAGGTGCATCTCTCCATTCATCTTCTGCGGATCGCCCAGCAGAATCATCGGCACGTGCGACGCAATCTGCTTCAACCGGTCCACCAGTTGCGAGCCGGTCATCTGCGGCAGCGAGCACTCGGCCAGCACCAGGTCCACGGCGTGGTCCGAGTACAGACCGATTGCCTCTTCGCCCGTCTTGGCAGAAAGCACCCGGTAACCGTTCGTGGATAGCATGAATGTAAGAACTGAAAGCTCCTGCTCGTTATCGTTTACGCAAAGAATGATCTTTTTAGGCCGCATAAATGGGTATTGTCTCCTTCAAATTTGTGTTGCATTCCGCCTGAGCACAACTCACCCCCGCCCGCTCTGTGACAGGCTGAAGCAATCAATTTCCAAGGCAGATGTCGGAGACGAGGCTGCGCTTCTCCTGAGACCTCCTGAAGTTCAAGTCAATCGGCGTACCAGACTTGGTTCAAATAAATGCTGTCTAGACGCTCCTCGACTCAACTCCTGAATACTCAGAAGGTCAGCCTTCGCTCACGATCGTATTGTGTTTGTAGCCTGGGGCCAAACCGGCATGGGAGCCGGTTAACTTCGTTCAATGAAACCCAAGGTTACGAGGCCTGGAAGCCCGTGGGAAGAGAGAAGATGAGGCGAAAATCAGGGCGAAAATTATCTTGTAACGGTGAATAATTAGCTAGATTTAATCTTCCCAGCCACTTGCACCCCGTTTTCCCTGTTGAAACCGTGTGCATTACGGCAGGAAAAGCCTTCCTTTTGCCACAACAATGGTGCTGCCTCCCACCCGCACTTCTCCTACCCTCACCAAATCTGTTTGCATATTTTTATGCGCAGTTGTGTGAAAATTTCGCGCGGACACAAAAAGATCGCTCGTCCGCCCCATCTCGACCCCCTGGCGCAGATGAATCTTCGCGCTCGACCCTGCCGCGCCACGCCGCACCAGATAACTGATCGCGCATCCAGCGGCCGAGCCAGTCGCCGGATCTTCGCTACCGTTGAACTGCATACGCGCGCGAAAGGCGGGCGCGGTTTCGCCGGTTGGAGCCAGCACGTAAAACCAGCGCGCTCCCTGCGCTCGCAGCCACGCCGTGGCCTCCTGCTGGCGCACGTTGAGCCGCGCCAGAGCTTCCACCGTCCGCAGCACCACAATCGCAAATGCCGTGCCTGTGGAGACGATCTGCGGCGGCAGTGCAGGGTCCAGATCCTCGACCTTCAGCCCGGTCAACTGCGCCACTTCGCCCGCGTCCAGTTCCGCGCCAAACTCCGGATCGCGTTGCGTCATTTCGCTGTAATGCTCGCCCTCAAAGCGCACCGGCATCGGCCCCACGTTCAGCGCCAGGGTCACGGTCTGCGCCCGCAGGGTCTCCGGAGCCTCAAGCTTCAACACACTGGCCGTCCCCAGCGTCGGGTGCCCAGCAAAGGGCAGTTCTTCCTGTGTGGTGAAGATGCGCACCCGCACCCCCTCGGCCTCTTCAACGGCCACCGGCCTGCGCTCGATGAACGAGGTCTCCGAGAGGTTGAACTCGCGCGCAATGGCCTGCATCCGCTCTGTGCTCAACTTCGCGGTATTCATCACCACCGCCAGCGGGTTGCCGCTCAGCGCGGTTTCCGTAAAAACATCCACGATGAAGTAATCCAACGCAATCATGGTTTGACAGTCCCTCTTTCAGGTTCTAGTCTACGGGGTGACTGGCGAACAGTGCGGCTTCAGGCACGTTCAGTCGGCATTATTGGGCCCCACTCCTCCCCGCTCTGCGTTTCTGCCACCTTGCGCCTTCAGCAAGGTTTTTCCGGCATGAATGCGGCAGCGGTAACTCACTGAAGACCCCTACGCGTCGCGGAAGAGCCTTCAGCTTTGCGCTTCAAGCGTTCGTGTGAAGGAGAAACAGTTATGAGTCATTCCGAAGAATCCCGCATTCCGCGGCTACTGGAAACTGCACCCGATTTCAGCGCCCAATCCACCGAGGGCGTCACCCGCCTCAGCGATTACACCGCGCAGGGCAGGTACGTCCTGCTCTTCTCGCATCCCGCCGATTTCAGCCCCGTTTGTTCCACCGAGTTCATCGCGCTGGCCTCTGCCTGGCAGCGCTTCGAGGATATGGGCGTGCAATTGATCGGCGTTTCCGTCGATTCGATCAACTCCCACATTGCCTGGATTCGCGACCTCGAAAAGAATGCCGGCATCGAGATCAAATTCCCGCTTGTTGCCGACTCCGATCAACTGGTTTGCAATCTGTATGGCCTCATCCATCCCGCAGCCTCCAAGACTTCGCCAGTGCGGGCCGTCTTCGCCATCGACCCTAACCGCGTCTTCCGCGCCATTTTCTACTATTCTCCGCAGATGGGGAGAAGCGTCGATGAGCTGATCCGCGTTTTTCAGGGCCTGCAGGCGATTGATCGCAAGCACGTCAACCTGCCCGTCGACTGGAAGCCTGGTCAGGATGTGGTGGTGGCCGCGCCGTCCACCCTCAGCGATGCCGCCAAGCGCGCCAACTCCGAAAGCGCTGGCCTCAAAGTTGAAACCTGGTACCTGACCCGCAAGCCGTTGGAGGCCGACGAACTGCTCGAATCCTCGCCCGCCCTGCACTTCGTCACCGGAGTCAGCAGCCTTGCCGTGGCTCCCAGAGAAGAACGTCACATCGAGGAGACTGCGGAATACAAACTCAACCTGCAACTGTAGCCAGCCGCGGGGGCATAGCAAAAGCAATGGGCCGCTATCTCGTTCCCGAGACTGCGGCCCTTTGCTTTGACGGACTCATCCGACGCACCCTCCCCCAAGAGCGAAGCGGACTCCTCCGAACTGAATGCCCGTGAAGCTTACAACTCGACCAAAGGCCGCGGCAACCGTGCCCTCGAGCGGTCCAGAAAAAGCCGCATCCGCAGCGCTTCGGCACGCTGCATCGCCACCAGCCGCATGTGCCGGCGGATGTGATCCGTATCGCTCAATGTTCCTACCTGCAATTCGTCCTGTGCGGCATCGCGCTCCAATCGTGCAATACGATCCTCAATGGTGCGGCGAAAGCGTGGGCTGATCTCGAAACCTTCATTGGCGGCGCAGTTGGTGATCACGGCTATCTCCTTGTCAGTGGCGTAGGTGAGCCTGAAATTTTTTCTCGGAAAGGCTCAAGTATTTCTCAACTGCGCCGATATTAGAGAAGGATAACTAGCCGCGCCAGATTACGGTGTTGCGGGCGACAGTAATTACCTGTACAAAAACAGGACATAATTGCCTCTCCGTCCGCATTCATGCTCCTGTCGCTTTCGGCTTGAAGTGATAAACAATAGCTTTATCTCGATCGCGCGCCAAAACACAGAAAAGATTTCCACCGGAAAATTTGTTTAGGCGCTCTCATTTTTCTCTCGATTTCCTGAGAAAGAACTCAAGAACCCCGAGAACATAGCCCCTTTTTGATCTGCGAAAATCTGCGTGATGGCCTGCCGCGCTATCTCCACTCAAGCTGAGACCGGGGAGGGCACCTCAAATCTGCATCTGTTTTGTTCATCAGAGGTGCCGATGCCCCGCCTTTTCTGCTTTTTCGCTGGAAGGATTGAAAAGTTTCTTACCTTGGTAACGTTTCGTGCTTGACGAGTGCATGGGGAAATGGGCATACTCGCCATCTGTACCCGATCTGTAGCGTTTTGGTACGCTGCGGCGGGGGATGGCTCTCTTTATGGATCTCATACTTGTTCGTTTGTTTTTTGTGGCCTTGCTCGGTGGGGTAGGGTACTTCCTTCATCCTTTTGAAATGTCGGGGTGGATGGGTGCGGCAGCGGGCGCCGGTGCGGCGGGCGCGGTCATCGTTTTTGAACTTCGAGTTCGCGCGTTGAGCCTGAAAAGACTGATTGGCGCGGTTGTGGGCAGTGTTCTGGGCATTTTTGGCGCGGCGCTCTTTTGCATCGTGTTGCGCAACGCGTTGCCGCAGGGGACCACTTCGGCCGCTGTGCAGATTTTTGTGCTGCTGCTGATGACCTACGTTGGCCTGCTGGTCGGCACCAGCAAGGGCGAACTGCTCAGCCCCACAGCCATGGGCACTGTTTTTACCGGCGACCGCCCCACCCGCCGCAGCGCCAAGGTGCTGGATACCAGCGTCATCATTGACGGTCGCATCGCCGATATTGCCGAGGCTGGCTTTATGGACGGCATGATGGTGGTCCCCGAGTTCGTGCTGCGTGAGCTGCAACTAGTTGCCGACTCCACTGATAGCTCCAAGCGCCAGCGTGGCCGCCGCGGCCTGGATATGCTCCAGCGCATGCAGTCCAGCGAAAAAGTCCAGGTGCAGATTGTCTCCGACGATTTCCCCGCCATTCGCGAGGTGGACCTGAAGCTGCTCGAACTGGCCAAGAAGTGGGAAGCCAAGGTGGTTACCAACGACTTCAACCTGAACAAGGTTGCCCACCTGCATCACGTCGAAGTGCTGAATATCAACGACTTGGCCAACGCGCTCAAGCCCGTCGTGCTGCCCGGCGAGAAGATGACCGTGCTGATCCTCAAGGAAGGCAAGGAGTACAACCAGGGCGTCGGCTACCTCGATGACGGCACCATGGTCGTTGTTGATCACGCCCGCAAGCTGATTGGCAAATCCATCGATATCTCCGTCACCAGCGTTCTGCAAACCGCCAGCGGAAAGATGATCTTCGGCAAGATGGACGAAAACGGCAAGCCACCCATCGGCCCGCAACCGCCCTCCATCGGACCTGCCGCCTACGGCGAAGTCTTCCAGCAGCACTAACCTCCTGCGGTGGGGCTAGATGCCTTCGGCTTCTTGCCCCATCTGCCGAGCGGAAGCAAAAGCTCATAGGCTCATTCATTCCCACACAAGTTGGGTGCCCTATTGATCCGGCCCGTAAATACGGGTGACTGGGTGCCCCATCCTTGCGCTTTTTCTTGCGCAAGGGTGGGAAACCGCAGCACTACTTGAGGGCCGGATCAATAGGAGCCTCTTGCGAAATCTCATCGCCGAAAACCTGTTTTCGACCACTTGCACACTATTCTCGGCGTAACGCGCACAATGAAGAGATGAGGGAAAAACCTCTGAACGGCCCAATCCGACCTGGATTGGAACGCTCAGAACCGTGTACCCCCACCCCCTCCCCCTGTGGAAATCGCATTCCGCCCCCTGGGAAACCCAATAACTCGCAAGGAATCAACTCTTTGTAAATATTACATAGTTACTAATCGGTAAACAGAGAGGCCCATTTTTGGCCCTTTTTGAGCCCCAAAAGCCCGATTTTGCCCTCAAAAACGCCCTTTTTGGGCAGATTTTCGGGCCTCAAAACGCTCGGCAAGGTCCAGCTCCATGGGATTTCGCGAGCGGCTTCCAGAGCTCGATTTTGAGACCCAGGAAACCTTGAACTCAAGAGTCTCTTGCAAAATCCCGTCGGCAAGATTGTTCTGCAAGAGGCTCGTCAGTATTTTTGTATCGTCGGGTCGATCTGGTCGGCCCAGGCAAGAATCCCGCCGCTCAGGTTGGCCACGCGCGCATAGCCGCATTGGCTCAGAAACTCGGCGGCGCGCTGGCTGCGCACTCCGGAGCGGCAATGAATCACGATCTCCTGCTCGCGGTCAATCTCCGTGTAGCGACGCGGAAGCTCGTCAAGCGGGATCAAAACGCCGCCAATCTGCGCAATCTTGTACTCGAACGGCTCGCGCACATCGAGGAGAAACAGCTTGTCGCCCGCATCGATGCGGCGCTTGAGTTCCGTAACTGAAATCTGTGGAATGGGGTTGGACAATATTGCCTCCTGGGGAAGAATCCTGCGCGGGGAGCGCATTCTTCCATCTTATGCGCTCCCCGCCGCCTGTTTATGATGAAGCAGAACCCTTATGCGCCCTTTTGACGTAATTCTCTTCGATATTGGCGGAGTCCTGCTCACCAACGGCTGGGACCGCGAGGAACGCGCCGCGGTGCTGGCGCAATTCAAGCTGGATGCCGATGAATTCGAGGCCCTCCACCGCGCCGCCTATCCGGCCTGGGAGCGGGGTGCCGCAACGGTCGCGCAGTACCTCGATCAAACCGTCTTCCATCTGCCCAGAACGTTTTCTCTCGATGAGTTTTTCGCCGCCATCTGTGCCGGTTCCAGGCCGCTGCCCAACGGTGCGTTGGGCCTGCTCGACGAGCTTGCCGCTACCAATCAATATCTGCTCGGCGCGCTGAACAACGAGGCGCGCGAGACCAACGCCTATCGTTTCGATCATTTCGGTTTGCGCAAGATCTTCAAGGTGGTGCTCAGTTCCTGTTATCTGGGCCTGCGCAAGCCCGACGCGCCCTTCTTTCAGCGTGCTCTGGATATTCTGGCCGCGCCCGCCGAGCGCATTCTCTTCATCGATGATCGCCCAGAGAACGTGCTTGCCGCCACCGCCGCCGGAATGCGCGCCATTCACTTTATTGGTGCCGAAGCGCTGCGCCAGGAGTTGCAAAGCCTAGGAGTTTTGTAACTCCTGGCGCTGAAGTGACTCCGTCGTCGGCTCGCCCGCGCCCAGCGCATAAAAACTCAGCGCCGCGTCGCCCTGCTCCAGCAGCCTGGTCCGCTCCAGCCGCCCATACCGCGCCTCCAACGCCTGCTTGCGCCGGTGCTCCGCAATCACCAGTGCTCCCGCAGCCAGCATCCCCGCCGCAGCCCCGCCCAGCAGCCCCAGCGTACTCGCGTACTCTGCCTCCGCATCCCATGGCGGATCGAGAAAGACCAGATCGAAGACCTCGGCTTTTTTCGTTGCGGTTCCAGCCTTGCCGCGTCGCAGCCAGGCTCCCACCGCAGCGGCATGAATGTGAAATCCCGCGCGGATGCCCAGCCGCTCCAAATTGCCACGCAGCACGGCCGTCGCCGCAGGCGCGCGCTCAATAAATGCCACCGCCGCCGCGCCGCGACTCAGCGCCTCGATGCCCACCGCGCCCGATCCGGCATACAAATCCAGAAGCGCGGCTCCCCGTATGCGCGGTGCAAGCACGTTGAACAGCGTCTCCCGCAGACGGTCGCTGGTGGGACGGGTGGCCATCCCCGGCGGGGCTTCCAACGTTCGAGATCGGAACGAACCGGCTATCACACGCATCGAAATCAAGCATACCTGACCGGAACCCACTACAATCCAAGTATGCGAGGCTGGACTATCCCCCTGGGCCGTTGGATGGGCGTTGAGATGCGCGTCCACTTCTTTTTTCCGTTGCTGGCGCTGGTCTGTCTGGGCGTAAGCGCTGCCGACGGTGTGCTGCGCGGCCTGGGCCTGTTTCTGGTGCTGGTGGTCGCGGTGGTGGTGCGTGAGACTGCGCGTGTGCTGATGGCCGCATGGCTGGGCCTGCGCCTGCGCGCCATTCTACTGCTGCCCATCGGCGGCCTCTTCGCTTACGCCGATCCGGAGAGCCAGGAAAAGGTCAATCGCGGCGGCGCTCAGTTTGCGATGGCGCTGACCGGACCGCTTGCCAATCTGCTGACCGCTCTGATGCTGGCCGCCGCGTTTATGGGCGCAACCGGCAATGTGCAGTTGTGGCCCCAGCCCTGGATCGCCGCCGGTTTTCTGGTGCGCAGCATGGTCTGGATGCAGGCCTGCCTGGGTCTGCTGCACCTGGTTCCCGCTTACCCGCTGGACGGCGGTCGTCTGTTGCGCGCTGACTTTGCCCGCAAGCATGGTTTTGCCCCCACTGATCGCACCAGCGCCATGGTGGGGCAGGGTCTCTCTCTGCTGGCCATGGTGGGCGGAATGTGGCTGCACTGCCCCTGGCTGGTGATCGCCGGCTTCTTCATCATGATCGGCGCGCCCATCGAGGATCAGGGCGCGGTCTTCCAGTCCGTCGTGGATACCGTGCACATGCGCGAGGTGATGCTCACCGACTTCGCCACGCTCTCTCCCTCCGATACCCTCAGCGACGCGCTGGTTCGCTGCGTTCACTCCCTGCAGGAGGATTTTCCCGTCGTGCGCGGCCCGCAGTTGGTTGGCATCGTCTCCCGCCAGCGCATTGTCGATGCCCTGCGCTGCGACGGCAACGGCTATATTCAGTCGGTCATGTCCCGCGCCTTTCAGGTGGCGCGCCCCGAGGATACGCTGGGAACCACCATTCGCCGCATTCAGAGCGGCCGCGGCCTTTCGCTGATTCCCATCGCCGAAAGCGGGCGCGTCGTGGGCATTGTCAGTGTGCAGAACCTGATGAGCTCGATGTCCCTGCTGGCCGAGCAGAGGCGTCTGGAGCGCGAAGACGCTCGCGAGGATGCCCGCTAGGTCTCCAACAGCTTAAGTTGGTCTCGCTGATTTTGGGTATGCGTCGAAGATTGACTGTATTACAATGTCATTCAGGGGTGCGCTATGGCCGCGAATGCGCTTGTACAAACGAGAATTGACGGAACAATCAAGCGGGAGGCTACTGTAGTTCTGGAGTCCATTGGCCTGACTGTTTCCGACGCTGTCCGCCTGATGCTTACGCGTGTAGCTCGTGAAAAATCGCTTCCCTTTGAACTGCTGGTTCCCAATGAAGAAACCATCGCAGCAATGAAAGAGGCTCGCGAAGGAAGACTGGAAACGGTCACACTGGATGACCTGCAAGCGGTGCTTCGTGCGGACGATTAAACAAACCTCGGTTTTCAAGCGCGATCTCAAGCGAGAATCCAAGGGGCAGCATCGGGTCTATTTGACAGAGAACTTCGTCAATGTGGTGCAGGCTCTCGCTTCAGATCAACCGCTGGCCGAGCGTCTCCATGATCACGCTTTGATGAATTATTGACAGGGTTTTCGAGATTGTCATATTCGACCCGATCTGGTCCTGATCTATTCGAAACCAGATAACGAAACACTGGAACTGGTGCGCCTTGGTTCTCATGCTGAACTCAGCATTTAGGTGACCTGATTTATGTATCCCTGAGACTCACCATGCCTATCACCTCTGAAACGCTCAATCCGATTGCTCAAGGGCTGTATCTGGTGGCTACGCCCATCGGCAACCTTGGCGATATCACCCTGCGCGCCCTGGAAGTCCTGCGCGGCGCAGATCGCATCGCCTGCGAGGATACGCGCCAGACCCAGAAACTGCTCAACCACTTCGAAATCTCCACCCCCACCGTCAGTTGCCATCAGCACAATGAGCGCCAGCGCGCCGTCGAACTGCTCGAACTGCTCAAGGCAGGGGGCCGCATCGCTCTGGTCTCCGATGCCGGAATGCCGGGCATCAGCGACCCCGGTGGTTGGCTGGCCGCCGAGGCCATTGCCGCAGGAATTCCCGTGATTCCCATTCCCGGAGCCAATGCCGCACTCAGCGCGCTGGTCGCCTCTGGACTGCCTTCGGGAGAGTTCCACTTTATCGGTTTTTTGCCGGAAAAGGCTGGCGCGCGTCGCAGCCGCCTTGAATCCCTGGCCGAGGAAACCTCCAAGGGCGAACAGCCTCGCACCCTCATCTTTTACGAGGCACCGCACCGGATTCTTGAAACCCTCACCGACCTCGAAGTCGTCTGGGGCCCCGAGTTGCGCGTCGTCGTCGCCCGCGAACTCACCAAGATTCACGAGGAGTTCCTGCGCGGAACCGTCGCTGATGCCCGGCTTGCGCTGGCGGGCCGCGAGCGTGTGCGCGGTGAGATTACGCTGCTGGTGGAAGCCCTGCCAAGATCCGCGTCGCGCTCCGCTCAGCAGGCCTCCGACGCGCCCCCGGAGAAGGTTGCCGACCGCGTTGCCCGCCTCTGCGCCGAAGCCGGCATCGACGAAAAGGAAGCTCTCAAGCGTCTGGCCCGCGAACTCGGACAGTCCAAAAGCGATCTCTACCGCGAGTTGCAGCGCGAACGCGCCCGCCTCCGTTCTTCCGCGCGATAATGCGCGAGAAAAGCCAAATGAGAGGATTTTACTTACAGTAGCTTTCCTGGTCGGTACGAAAGTAACTCAATAACGGTACTGTTGGTTTGAGGCAACTTCTGCAATCTCTCTTGCTCTTCTTTCAATGCGCGTGAGAGACTTCCGCCATTCCCGCTTCCCCCCAGGCGGAGAAGGAGGCGTCTATGCAAATGAAATTCAGTCCCTATGTTGTAGCTGCTGTTCTTGTTGTCTTCTGGTTACTTGGACTCCGTATGCATTTCGGTGCCTACGCTCATCTGTTTCTGCTGCCAGCGATGGTGATTGTGATCGTCAAGGCGGTGCAGGGCAGACCCGGCGAACTGTAACCCATCTTCAACAATCTTCCCGGCCCCGCTTTCCCTGAGTCCAACGACCCAGAAAGGCGGGGCATAGCATTTTCCCGTCCTCGAACCGACCCCGCCCAAGGATCGGCCAGCCTGATCTCTGTTCTCTGATCTCTGATCATGCAAACAGAATGCACATCGGCGCTGCTGCGGCGTAGCTCTTTCCTTCCGCCGCCAGTACGCCTGTCTCTGGATTGCGCGCAAAGACGCTGATCAAGTTCGAGTCCTGGTTGGCCACCAGCATCCACCGCTCCGTCGGGTCCAGTACAAAATTCCGCGGCGTCTTCCCCCCGCAATTGCTGCGTCCCATGGGCGTAAGCGCTCCCGACGTGAAATCGGCCTTGAAGCTATACAGGAAGTTATTGTCCCGGTTGGCAAAGTAGGCGAACTTACCATCCTTCGTAATCACGGTATCGCAAGCACGCGTCGGCCCATGATAGCCCTCGGGCAGTAACTCGATGCGAGTAATGAACGTAAGACTGCCGTCTAACTTCGACCATTCCAGCACATCCACGGTTGAATCCAACTCATTCACCGAGTAAGCCGTGAGCCGGTTGGGATGGAAGTGCAAGGTGCGCGGACCAGCGCCCGGTTTGGCCTTGTAACTTCCTGCGGAAGTCAGCACAGCGGTTGCGGTATTCACGCTGTAAATATGAATCAAATCACCGCCCAGGTCATTGATATAAGCAAATCTGTTATCCGGCGAGAACGAGGCAAAGTGCGCATGAGCGCTCTGCTGGCGGTCCGTGTTCGGCCCATGCGCCGTGTAATGCTCGCTCCACGCAATGGGGCCGAGCTTGCCATCGGTGACCAGGAAGCTGGTCGCGGACCCTCCGTTGTAGTCGGCGGCAAGCAGTACGCGCCCCGTGCTGTCCAGCGCAACGTGGCAGGTTCCGACGCTGGCCGAGTTCTGCGCGGAAAGTGAATGTAACTCACCATTTTTCACGCCCAGGCTGGCCACTTCGCCCCTCGGTTTACCATCGACCAGTTTCTCTTGTACCGCTGCAAAAAGAGCCAGGCGATTCGGTGAAAAGGTAATCCAATTCACGACTGTCAGCTTGGCCGCGACTCCCACCGCCGATAACTCGCCAGTCGTTGCGTCCCAGTCGTAAGACAGAATTCCGTCAGGCGTACCGGAGCCAACAAATACTCGTTGGCGGCGGGGAGCTGCAAGGCCAGGCAATGCTGCGGAGGCAAGCGTGACGGCGGAGGCGGAGACCAGAAACTGGCGGCGAGTCGTGTTTTTCATCTGTCAGATTGTCGCCGATCAACCGCCACCCTGGCCAGCTACACTGGAGCAGAACCTAAGGAAACTCAGAATAAGTCGGCATATTGAAGGGTACGGGCTTTAGCCTCAGGGGGGATGAATTCTTCAATCACCTGTACTTGTTCAGAGGTTCCCCAAGCGATCAGGGAGCATGATTTGTCGCACTTCATCAGCTTTGTTCGCATTCCGGCGCTGGCCATTCGCCAGCATCTGCGCCCGCTCGCGCCGCTCGGCATCCTCGAAGAGGACCGCATGCGGATGCGCGTTCTGCCCAACGATATCGATATCAATCTGCACTTGAACAACGCCCGCTATCTCAGCCAGATGGATTACGCGCGAACGCATCTGTTGGCCCGCACACGGCTGCTGGAGCATATTATTCATTCCCGCTGGCGACCGCTGGTGGGCGCGGTCTGGATCACGTATCGCCGCTCCTTGCCGTTGTTTTCGGCGTTCACCATTGCTTCCCGGATGGTCTGCTGGGATGATCGCTGGTTTTATCTGGAACAGATTTTTACCGGCAGCAAGGGACTGGCTGCGGTGGGCTGGGTCAAGGGAGTTCTGCGCGATGCACACGGCAACATTGATCCGCAAACGGTGATTGAAGCCGTGGCCCCCGGCGTGGTGAGTCCGCCCATGCCGGAGTCCATGGCCGCCTGGAACGATCTGACCCGCGAAAAACTTGCGGGCGGGGCATAACTCACCTCGCCCGCGAGTGAACGAATTAGTGATTCAGCATGAAGACCACATTGACCGTGGTATCCACTTCCACAGGTTCGTTGTTCAGCAGATACGGGCGATAGCGCCAGTTACGCACCGCATCCAGCGCCGCCTGTTGCAGCATTGCCGGACCGCCTGCCACGCGCAGATTCTCGATGGTTCCGGTCTTGGAGATCGTCGCCTGCAAGATGACTGTTCCCTCTACCCGCGCGGCAATCGCGATGGGCGGATAGACAGGCACCGTCTTATGCACCAGCAGGCTGGCGACAACTCCGGAAGATACGCGTACCGGAGCGCTGACGGCCGGTCGAACAATCGGCTTGGCGGCTGGGGTGCTCATTCCGTTTGGAGCGCCGTACTGAATGCCTGTATCGTTCCACAAGTTTCCGATCGGTCCCACGATCGCTGGCTCCGGTGCGTTGGGTTTCAGAATGCCTTCCGGTATCCTGCGCGGTGCAATGATGATTCCCATCGGCATCTCAGGCGTTCCCACCGCTACCTGCGTGGTTTGTGGCTTCGGCGCATCCTGTGTGGCCGGTGGGCGAGGCGTCTCCAGCAGGCTCGGTATCCATAGTTTGGGCAGCGCTTCCGGGTGAAAGAGCGGAATCAGAATCATTGCCAGAACAATCGTGCCGTTGAAAAACAAGGTTGCCAACATCCAGTCGCGGCTGTGCGTATGGATCTTCCCCATGGTCTCAAAAGTGGCATCTTCGAACATAACTGCCTCCCCGGTTCATGACTTCAGCCGCGCCGCTGGGGAGTTACAGGAGACCTATGCGCGAACGCAGGCGGGCTGGCCGCTCTGCGCGCTCTGTTTGGCGCGGGGAGCGGAGCTTTAAGGAACTCCGTGACTCCGAATCGGTACCACTGTACTTATGTAGACACCGCCGCCCGCAAAAGTGTTCCCGGCGTCGGTGAATAAATTTTCGAGGGCGTGGATGCAGGCGAAAAAAGCAGGGTTTTAACTGGCTATCTGGATTTAGATGTAAAGCTCGCGCTTTGATTTTGATTCAGATGCTTCAATTGAGCCAGAAAGGTATTGAATTTCTCATCGACGCAAAATGATCGCATGATCGAGATATAGCCTTTGTTATCTTTCAGTACAAGAAGCCAAAACGAGGCATTTACGCTAATGGAGATGCGGTAACCTTCAATGTCCGTTAAATCTGCCGAATCCTCATTGATTGCATAACGCACAGAAATGCGCCTGTCATCCAATTCAACTCTTGAACGCAAGGCCAATGCAAAAAAGTAGTACCCCACGAACAGCCCGACCAAAGCAGTGAGACCGCTCTTCCAATTAACGAAGTAGCTCCAATCTCCCTCCGCGATACACGCGCCGACGAAAAAGATCACAATTCCACTCATGAATACACCCCAGGTCAAATACCATACCTGTACCCACCATTTCAGCCGGTAGACTCGTTGGTGCGAATTCGCGAGTTCCATTCCGTACATTGAGTTCACCATTTTGCCAGAAGCTGACGAGTAATTGTGGGGTTCGTTCTATGCGATCACCGCGATCTTGGCCCGCTTGCCCAGCCGCACCACAATCCGCGTTGGTATATCGCTGACAGGGATAACTGTAGTCGTGACAACTTCTCCATCCAACTTCACAGCCTTCTCCGCGATCTTGCGATTGGCCTCCGCGCCGCTCGATGCCAGTCCCATTTGCGCCAAAAGTTTTGGCAGCCGAATCTGCTTCGGTTCCGCTCCCGCCACATCGGCAAGCGCGATCGAGACCTCTTCCAGATCCTCGGCAGTCTCTTTCTGCTGGAACATCTTTGCCCAGTTTTCATCGGCGCTCTGCGCTGCTTCCGCGCCGTGAAAATCGGCGGTGATGGCGCGCGCCAACCGCTTCTTGATCTCCATCGGATGCACACTGCCAGCGGCCACTTCAGCCCGCAGCGCATCGACTTCGGACTGCTTGAGGTCGGTCAAAAAGACCCAATACTTCCACATCAACTCATCGTTGATGCTCATCAATTTGCCGTACATTTCGGCGGGCGGCTCATTGATGCCGATGGCATTGCCCAGTGACTTGGACATTTTCTGTACGCCGTCCAGACCCTCCAGAATCGGCGTCATCAGCACAATTTGCGGCTTCTGCCCATACTGGCGCTGTAGCTCGCGCCCGCAGAGCAAATTGAATTTCTGATCGGTGCCACCTAACTCCACATCACACTCCAGGCATACCGAGTCATAGCCCTGCATCACGGGATATAGAAACTCATGCAGGCTGATGGGCTGCTCGGCCTGGTAACGCTTGTGGAAGTCATCGCGCTCCAGCATTTGCGACACCGTGAATCGCGCCGCCAGCCGGATGGTCTGCTCGTAGTCCAGCTTGCCCAGCCACTCCGAGTTATAGCGAACCTCGGTAACTTTCTCGTCGAGTATCTTGAAGACCTGAGCCTTGTAAGTTTCGGCGTTGACGTCAATCTGCTCTCGCGTCAGCGGCTTGCGCGTAATGTTGCGGCCGGTCGGGTCGCCGATCAGCGAAGTGAAATCGCCCACCAGGAAAATTACCGTATGCCCCAGTTGCTGAAAGTGGCGCAGCTTGCGCATCAGCACCGTATGGCCCAGGTGCAGGTCGGGCGCGGTCGGGTCAAAGCCAGCCTTGATCCGCAACGGGCGACCGGTTTTGCGGCTTTCTTCAAGGCGCTCACGCAGGTCACTGACGCGGATGATCTCCGCCGCGCCCTTCTGGAGCAGGTCCATCTGTTCGTCTACTGGTAAAAATTGGCTCATGTCGTAATCAAGTATAAATTCCATGGCGTGGGGGGCGAGACGCTATCTGTAAACCGATCCTGCATCTTTGGGCTACCCGTTACATCCAACCAGGGGAGGAAACATACTCATGTCATCCGTAATAGGTCGTGCAGTGCAGGTTCCAGCCCCCGGCGGAGCCTTTGAATTGATCGAGAAAACATTTAGCGACCCAGGTCCTGGCCATGTACGCATTCGCGTTCAAGCCTGCGGCGTGTGCCACAGTGATGCAATCACGAAATATGCGGCCATGCCCGGCATTGTCTATCCTCGCGTGCCTGGCCATGAAGTGGCTGGAATCGTCGATGCGGTCGGCCCTGATGTGCCCCTTTTCAAGCCCGGTCAGCGTGTCGGTCTAGGGTGGCACGGTGGCCATTGCAACTATTGCACTCCCTGCCGTCGCGGCGACTTCATCCTCTGCGAGAACGCGCAGATCTCCGGCGTCACCTTCGACGGCGGATATGCCGACTACGTGATCGCTCCAGCCAACGCTCTGGCGCTGATTCCAGACGATCTCTCTGACGTGGAAGCCGCTCCTCTGATGTGCGCTGGCGTCACCACCTTCAACGCACTGCGCAACAGCGGAGCGCGCCCCGGCGATACAGTCGCCATTCTCGGCATTGGCGGCCTGGGCCATTTGGCGGTGCAATTTGCAGCAAAGAGCGGCTATCGCACCGTGGCCATCGCCCGCGGCCAGGACAAAGCCCCATTAGCCCGCCAACTCGGCGCGCAGATCTACATCGACAGCACGAAACAGAATCCCGCTGAGGAGCTGCAAAAGTTGGGCGGCGCAACCGTGATTCTCTCTACCGTCACCAACGCCGACGCCCTGGCCGCCGCAGTTAACGGACTTGGCCCCAACGGCAAACTCATCATTCTCGGCGTGCCCGATAAACCCTTCGAAGTAAGCGCCGTTCCGTTGATCATGGGAAGTCGCTCGATTGCAGGTTGGCCTTCGGGTACCGGCATTGATTCCGAAGATACCCTCAACTTCAGCGCTCTGACCGGCGTAAAGGCGCAAATCGAAACCTATCCGCTGGACAACGCGGCTGAAGCCTTTGATCGCATGATGAGTGGCAAGGCCCGTTTTCGCGTTGTCCTCACCACTGGCGCATAGGTTTCTTTGGAAGTGGAACCCCAATATAGCCAAAGTCATAGTCGCGCCGAGCATCATTCGATAAAAACTGGCCGTATTTACTTGGTTGAAAACAAGAGCGGCAGACTCGGTGTGGGGAATTGCTTTTTTGATTAACCGTCAAATTCTCAAGAGCGCCCCAAAAGACACTTTTTCGAAAAACGCTCTTCCGGCATTTTTCCGTTCAGGCGTTTCGGTAACCACGCCGATGCCCCAAAACGCGCTCTGACTGCCGCACAAGCCCCCCTGTGCCTTACACTGTTTTGATGGAAGAGTTTTCGAGAATTCAGCGCCTGCCTCCTTACGTCTTCAACATTACTGGAGAGATGAAGGCCTCCGCCCGCCGTCGCGGCGAGGACATCATCGACTTCGGCATGGGCAACCCCGACGGGGCCACCCCCAAACACATCGTCGACAAGATGGTGGAGGCGGCGCTGAAGCCCGCAACCCACCGCTATTCGGTCTCCAGAGGCATTCCACGCCTGCGCAAGGCCATCTGCAACTGGTACAAGACGCGCTACGACGTGGATCTGGACCCCAACACAGAGGCCATCGTCACCATCGGGTCGAAAGAGGGCATTGCGCACCTCTGCCTGGCGATTCTTGACTCGCGCGATACGGTGCTGGTGCCCAATCCCAGCTATCCGATTCACATTTACGGGCCGGTGATTGCCGGTGCGCACGTGGTCAGCGTGCCAATCTATGATCGCGAGCAGTTTCTAGCACAGCTTGAAGACCTGATTCCGCGCATGGTGCCGCGTCCCAAGGCGCTCATCGTCAACTTTCCGTCGAACCCGACCACAGAGTGCGTTGACCTGCCCTTTCTGGCGCGGTTGGTGGAGTTGGCCCGCGAGTACGGCTTCCATCTGATTCACGATCTGGCCTACGCGGATATTGCCTTTGATGGCTACAAGCCGCCCAGCGTGCTCCAGGTTCCCGGTGCCAAGGACGTGGCCGTCGAGTTCTTCACGCTCAGCAAGAGTTACAACATGCCGGGTTGGCGCGTGGGCTTCATGGTCGGTAATCCTGTGCTGGTCAATGCGCTCTCACGCCTGAAGAGTTACTTCGACTACGGAACCTTCACTCCGATCCAGGTTGCTTCGATTCACGCGCTGGAAGGCCCGCAGGAGTGCGTGCATGAGATTTGCGAAATCTATCGCAAACGCCGCGACGTGCTTGTGGAAGGGTTGAACAAACTTGGCTGGCCGGTGGTCTCGCCCAAGGCAACCATGTTTGTGTGGGCGCAGATTCCCGAGCAGTTCAGAAAGCTTGGGTCGCTTGAATTTTCAAAGCTTCTGCTGACCGATGCCAAGACCGCCGTTTCGCCGGGAATCGGCTTCGGCGATTACGGGGACGGGCACGTGCGCTTCTCGTTGATCGAAAACGAAGAGCGGACGCGGCAGGCGCTGCGCTGCATGAAGCATATGTTTGCGAAGGGGTAACAGCCTGTGACAATAGCCCGGTTTTGAAAGGGCACGACTTTAGTCGTGCCGTAAACCCCAAAGATGCAGCACGGCTTTAGCCCCGAGGGATGATTTTCTGGGGATTTTTACTTTCACAACAGTCTGCTAACTCATAGGTGTAAATTAATCCCAGGTCTCAAATTCGAGACCTGGGGCACCCAATACTTATTGGTTGGGCGCGTGATCGCCGCCGTTGAACGAATAGATAGAGTAAGTGACTCCCTGCTGGATCGACTCACCGACTTTTACATAACTCGGATTCAGGTTCTTGAGATAGATCTGATCGGTGGAAGCCAGAAGCAGTGTGGGAATCTCGCCGCGCTGTAGCATTCCCTCGATGCCGCCGTTCTCCTCGCGGACGCGCGCGACTTCCTGAAAGTTCGGATCGATGGTGAGCGCTGGAGCGCCGTTTTCCGTGGAGAACCAGGGCAGCGCGAAGGCTCCATCGGTGCTGAAGATGGGCTTTTTCATCGTCGCCAGCCGATCCCGCAACGCCTCGGCCGCGCGGAATTCCTTGGCTGTAGCAATGGGCACCATATCCCGCTTGCCAGTCACGTGATAGCCAATAGCCACGCCGGTCAACTGCAACGCGGGCTGTATGCAGCCAATCACCAGCAGCGCAGTCACCAGTCTGCCCGGCAGGGTAAAGACGATCACTTGCAGCAGCGTGGAGCCAGCAATGAAAGCCTCGAAGAGATAGTTCGAAGTCCCCCCCACCTTGCCCATGCTTATTACTCCAGCTATCAACGCCAACGCGAAGATCACCAGCAACGGGCGCAATTTTGGATCGACGTTGCGCGCACCGCCCGCCGAGCGTACGACTACCAGAGGCGCGGCCACCCAGAAAATATTCAGCAGTACCGCGTTCAGCCCCGTTCCCAGCGCGTGGCCGATCCAGGGCAGGCCAAAGGCAAAGCCCTTCACCATCTGCGGCGCAACCAGAATGCTGAAGCGGTACTCCGGCGTTCCCATCAGCAGCGTACAAGTGACCGTTATCGCAAAAATCGCGGATAAAGTGGCGAGGTCAATCCAGCGCTTTTTGACGAGAAGAAACAGGCACAACGCAATAACAGTAAAAATCACTGACTGCTTGAAGGCCCAGGCAAGATAGAGAAGAATCCCAGCGTAGGCGTAGGCGAACCGGGGCTGGCGCACGACGACCCAGACGGCGATCATCACCAGCGCGGCGGCGGCCATATCAGGTCGGACGGTCAGCGCCCAATACTTGATGAGCGAGGTGCACAGCCACAGCCCCAGCGCCAGGCACAGCGAGAGCGCGCTGGCCACGCCGCGCAGACGCAGATGCCCGCGGACCAGTCGCCACTGCGCCCATGCGCCCGCCAGCGCAAAAAGCAGCGTCAACTGCCGTCCCCAGGTCATGATGCCCGCGTCCCATGCGCCGATCAAGCGTAGAACCGCACCATAGACAAAATAGAAAAGGTAGTTATACAGCGAGAGCGCGAACGGGAAATGAAAAGGCGAAGTATAGACCGCCTGGTGGTGCATGGCGCGACCGACGGAATCGATCATGGGAAACTCGACGCCGCTGGAACAGAACAGCGCGCCGTAGCGCCAGACGCTTGCGATGCGCACCAGATAGACGGCGAGGCTGAGCGCAAAGAAAGCCAGAATCGCCGCGATCCGGCGGCGCGAGAGATATGGGGCTGGATCGCGGACTAACTCTTGCATGGGTTGCGGTGCTCCTGTTTGCTATAGTCCAGGTATTAGTCTTTCCGCTGAAGTTAGCTAGTTCCTACTGCGCATCTTCGAGAGCAGGCGGATGATCTCCAGATAGAGCCAGACCAGCGTAACCATGATGCCAAATGCGCCGTACCACTCCATGTACTTGGGTGCGCCGAACTGTGCGCCGCGTTCGATGAAGTCGAAGTCGAGCACCAGATTGAGGGCTGCGATGGCGACCACGAAAAAGCTGAAGCCGATGCCGATCAGCCCCGAGCCGAAGACCGAGCCGAACAGGTTCAGCCCGAAGAAGCCCAGCAGCATCGAGAGCATATAGAACAGCGCGATGCCGCCGGTGGCCGCGACGATGCCCATGCGGAATTTATCCGTCACTTTGATTACGCCGGAGCGGTAGGCGATCAGCATCACAAAGAGCGTGCCGAAGGTGAGTCCCACGGCCTGCATGGCGATGCCCGGATAGCGCAACTCCACGGCAGCCGAAATGCCGCCCAGCACCAAGCCCTCCAGCAGCGCGTAGATGGGCGCGGTTACCGGAGACCACTCCTTCTTGAAGATGGTGACCAGAGAAAAGATCAAGCCGCCAAAAACGCCCACCATCACCAGTGGCGCAACCGCGCCAAAGTCGCGCTCCTGCAAGAACAGGTGCCAGACCCAGGCCGCAGTGGCCACGGCGCACAGCAGCAGAATGCCGGTCTTGTTGACCGTGCCCTCCAAGGTCATGCGTGTGGTTCTATCGACCACGCTGTAAGGTGAGTCGGAAAGCCCATTGAAAGTCTGTGCGCCCAGCGCGGGATTGGAAGTCTTCCACAATGCCATTGAATTTTCTCCTCGTTCGCAACTCGACCAAAGGCCCAAAAGCCTGGATAAGTCGCGAAAACCTTGTTGCTACTTCAAGTTTAGTCCCGCCGCGCGCGGAAATCACCTTCACTGCGTGCGCAGAGTGTGGGAACGTCTTGATCGCGAAACGGTTATCCTAGTGAATGGAAACTTGCGCACAATCGGAGCAGAACTCGCCCGGGTGGCTGGCCGCGGCGGCAGTCACGCTGTGCGGCGTGTGCGCGTTTCTGGAGTTGTACTGCACGCAGCCGCTCCTCCCCCTGCTGGCGCAGTTGTTTCATGCCTCCAAGGCGGCCGTGGGCATGACGGTTTCGGCGGCCACCATGGGCGTGGCGCTCTCCGCCCCCTTTACCGGCGCGCTCACCGAGCGCCTCTCCCGCAAAAAAGTCATTGTGACCTCGTTGGTGGGCATTGCGCTGCCCACGTTGCTGGCGGCCACCTCCACCTCGCTCGCCCAGTTGATCTTCTGGCGGTTTTTGCAGGGAATCATGGTGCCCGGCATCATCGCCGTGGTCATTACCTATATTGGCGAGGAGTGGCCAACCGAGCGCGTGGCGCTCATCATGAGCTTTTACGTCAGCGGAACCGCGCTGGGCGGCTTTCTGGGCCGCATCTGCTCCGGCATTCTGGCTGACTGGTTCAATTGGCGGGTCAGTTTTCTTGCTTTGGGACTGGTGGCCTTCGGTGGCGCGCTGGCGGTGGGTTTGTGGCTGCCGAGCGGAAAAGGGCGCGTCGTCGCCGCGTCGGGCAAGGCCAGCCAACTGGGCTATCTCTACCAGATGCAGGGGCTGTTCCGCAATCGGCGGCTGGTTGCAACCTTCGCGGTCGGTTTCAACGTCTTATTCTCATTGGTGGGCGTTTTCACCTGGATCACCTTTCACCTGAGCGCCGCCCCCTACCGGCTTTCAACCACGGCGCTGAGTTCGCTCTTTTTTGTGTATCTGATCGGCCTGATCGTCACACCTGCGGCGGGTTTTCTCATCACCAGGGCGGGCTTGCGCGCGGGCATCGCCGGGGCCATTTGTTGTTCAATGCTGGGCGTTTTGCTCACGCTGGCCAGCCCGTTGCCGGTGGTGATTCTGGGGTTGGCGATGCTTTCTTCGGGGGTATTTATCGCGCAGACCGCCTCGCAGAGCCACCTGCGCGTCGCCGCCCCTGCCGGAACGCGCGTAACGGCGGCGGGCCTCTACTTTACCTGCTACTACCTGGGCGGAACGGCGGCCGGGGTGGTTCCGAGCATCTTTTGGGCGCTGGGCAAGTGGCCGGCCTGTGTGGGCTTCATTGTGGCCATGCAGGCGATTGCGCTGACCATTGCTCTGCTGGGTTGGCGACAACCGGAAGTAACCGAGAGCGTTCAGCAGGATTTCCAGAAAGTGCTGAAATAAAACAGCTTCCCGCTTTGGGAGCAACGTGTAGCCAAGAATCGCGCCCGGAATCGATGAACCCAAGCGGCGCATACGAGAATCTAAAAAGGGTCCAAGGAGAGTTTTTTGCAAGAGTTAGAGCCTGCATCCGCGTCGCCGAACGGTGGCGCTGCCAAGACCGTGCATAACCCCCACTCGGCTTTGATGGCGAGTTGGAAGCCTAGGGTCAATCCCTGGCTGATCGCGATGACTGTAGCGTTGGCGGCCTTCATGGAGGTGTTGGATACCTCCATCGCCAACGTGGCGCTGCCGCACATCGCCGGCAGTTTGGGTGCCAGCACCGATCAGGGAACCTGGGTGCTGACCAGCTATCTGGTGGCCAACGCGATTGTGCTGCCCATGGGTGCCTGGGCCTCCAGCGTGATGGGGCGGCGCAACTTCTTTCTTTTCTGCATCGTGATCTTTACCATCTCCAGTTTCCTTTGCGGTTCGGCACCCTCGCTGCCCATGCTGCTGGTCTTCCGTGTGATTCAGGGCGCGGGCGGTGGTGGAATGCAGCCCATGGCCCAGGCCATCATGGCCGACTCCTTCGAGCCGCAAAAGCGCGGGCAGGCCTTTGCGCTCTACGGTTTGGTCGCGGTCCTCGCCCCCTCCATCGGTCCCACGCTGGGCGGCTGGATCACGGACAATTTCAGTTGGCGCTGGATCTTCTTTATCAATATCCCCGTCGGCATCCTGGCCTTTGTGCTGGTCAGCCGTCTGGTCGAAGACCCGCCGTGGATCAAGGCCGACCGCTCCCTGTTGCGCAAGATGGACTACCTGGGCTTCGCCTTCCTGACCATCGCCATGGGCGGTTTGCAAATCATGCTGGACAAGGGCGAAGAGAACGATTGGTTTACCTCCGGCTTCATTCGTTTCTTCGCCTTCCTGTTTGTCTTCGGCATGGTGGGTCTCATCCTATGGGAGTGGAATCACAAGACCCCGCTCATCAACCTCAAGGTCTTCAAGTTCAAGAACTTTGCCATCTGCTGTTTCCTGATGGCGCTGGTGGGCGGTGTGCTGAACGCCAATACCGTCCTGCAGCCGCAATTCATGCAGCAATTGCTGGGCTGGACGGCCACCACGGCCGGATTGGCGCTGACCGCCGGCGGCATCGCGCTGGTGATTGTGATGCCCATGGCCGGCTATGCCACCGGCAAGGTCTCCGCGCGCACGCTTACCGTGGTGGGCTTCATCCTCTTCGCGATTTCCTTTCGGTACGCGGCCACCGCCACCACTCTCCAGATGACCTTCAGCTCCGCCTCCTGGTTGCGCGTGGTCCAGATGATGCCCATCCCCTTCTGCTTTATCTCCATCACCACGGCGGCCTATGTGGGCATGCCCAAGGAGCAGAATAATCAGGTTGCGGGACTCATCAACTTCGTCCGCAATATCGGCGGCAGCATCCTGATCGCCATCACCGGCGCGCAGGTCACCAGCCGCTCCATGTGGCACCAGCAGCACTTGCAGAACGCGATGAATTCGGCCAATATCGGCTATCAGCAGCACGTCCAGGCCATGACCGGCTATCTGGGCAGCCAGTACGGAGCGGCCAACGGCAAAAGCCTGGCCCTGGCCTCCATCTACGGACAGCTCAACCTTCAGGCCGCCACGCAGGGATACCAGGACGTGTATATGGAACTGGCTTTCATGTCCGTCTGCATGGTCGCGCTGGCCTTTCTGCTCAGCAAGAACAAGCCCGGCGAAGGCCCAGGCGCAGGCGCGGCGCATTGATGCGCAAAGCGCGCGCCATGGGCAAAGGGGACGACATCGAGTTTTTCGAATCTGAAGAAGATGCGGCGGAATCCCTTCAGCCAGCGCAGGGCCAAACTCTTCCAATAGGCCCTAGTCACGTGACCGCATGATTCGGTAATGACAGGAATGTAGCGCCGGTCTCCAGACCGGCTGTAGTGCGGGCGTCCTCGCCCGCGCTTGTCCATGAGGATAACCAATTCATGCGGCCTAAGTCCTAGTTTCTGTTTTTATAAACTCTTTCCGGAAAGCACGGCCATCCCTCTATAATTCAATCTCTGAGGGAGTTAGTCGATGACTTTGGCCACGCAAGAGAGTAAGAGCAGTGAAATAAGTAAGTCATGGCTACCTTTCAGCCTGAGCGTTCGGTTCGCGATTTCTATAGCTGGGGTCTCTATCTTCTGGTGGCTGGCGAGTCGACACGATGTGCATCAACTGCACTTTGTCCCAGCTTTCAAGGATCGGCTCGCCCAGGCTGCTCCTGCGCTGATCGAGGGCGCGGTCGGGTTTGCCTTCACTATCTGGTTTTTTATTCTGACGGTGGAATATAAAGTACGTTCTACCCCTAAACTGGCGGTCACTTCCGCAACGATTGATTCATTACAGCCAGAAAAAAGCAGGAAGTGGATGAGCTGGAAATTGCTGGCATTTGCAATCTGGCTTTCAGTAGGTTTGCTTTATTTTGGCGCGGATTACATCAAATATCTTTGGCCTTTATGCCCGCCATGGGTCGATAAGGCTTCTCGCGGCAGCTTTGATTTGATCATGTTTATTATGTTCTTTTTCGACATTGTCCTCGAAAACAAGAAGAAATCCGTAAAACGCGAAGCTGGGAGTACTGCGCCAGAAGAATCCTGGCTTTCAAGCAAGCGAATCAAGCTCCTGATTTTGTTTTTGGCAAGCATTGGACTTCTTATCGTCCTTGTCAAGCCAATGAAAACCCAATGGCCCACACACTGGAGCGAGATCATGACGGTAAGCGCAATACTGCTTTCTACGGCATTTGCATTGCTCTTTGAGAGAATAAAAAGCTTAGAGAATGAAGCTACTTCCTTCGGTACACTGGCTCGAAATAACGTGGCAGTTGGGAATATTCATGGACGGAAAAAATGGACCGCAGTATTGATTTGGCTCTATTTGGCCGTAGTCATGTTGGTCATGATTTCGCCGGTCAGTTCAACGGTGAAGACTGTTGCATTCTTTGGGGCAATTGGGCTTGTGATTATTTCCGCTGTCTCGATAGCAAAATTGAAGTATCGGATTTATCAGATAGGTCAAGCAGGTGCCTACGACCGCGCACTTCAAATGAACAGGAAATGGTCGAATCTTCCCTTTTATGGTAGTTCGCTGGAAGGCCCCATCCTTTTCAATGCAGGCCGTTATAGCGAGGCGCTGGAATTCCTCAAGCCATCTGCATTCGATTCGTATGGCAAGCCGCGGCTTACAAGCATCGAATTCTACACTTATGCATTGGCATTGGAAAATAGTGAGCACGAGGAAGAGGCAGAAAAACTGCTGGAAGCGGCGATAAGTGTGCCGCAAAAATCGCATGGAATGCATGTTGCGCTTGCCACTTGTCTTTTGGGGCAGAACAAGGAGTCGGAGCGGGCATGCGCATTATTGCAGGAGGCGCTTGCTGGATCGCAGTTGCTCCCACAGGCAGACAAGGTCAGAAGGATCGCTCGCTACGCCTGGGCGCTGGCGGCATGTGGACGACGGCAGGAGACGGAGGCGCGGATTCAGGAAGCGCTAGGCGAAGCGGCCAAGCTCAAGGACTGTGACCAGGCTACTGTGCATTACTTTGTGGGTGAGGCGTGGCGAACACTGGGCGAAACGACGCGGGCGCGCGCTGCCTTTGCTGAGGCGATGCGGCTGGCGCCAACGGGAGTGACTGTCTTGAGCGTGCGCAAGGCGATAGCCAAGATGGACGGAACGTGGACGGGCCGAACCTTCCGCAATGCCTGATCCGGGGCGCTGGCGGATTGCTTGCCCCCCGCCTCCCGCTACAATGGAAGGAGCCGTTTTTTGCGCTGGGCGCGGAGGGCGGCATTCCATGGGCTTTACTCCGGAATCGACAAGAAAAATGGCCGAAGCTGCAATCTCATCCTCTCGTCCCCGCGTGCTCAGCGGCATGCGCCCCACCGGTAAGCTCCATCTGGGCAACTACATGGGCGCGCTGGCCAACTGGGTCAAGCTGCAAGACCAGTACGAATGCTACTTTTTCATCGCCGACTGGCATGCGCTGACCACGGATTATGCGGACCCGAGTCGGCTGAAGTTGAATACCATCGATGTTGTTCTGGATTTTCTGGCTGCGGGACTCGATCCGCGGAAATCGACCATTTTCATTCAAAGCCACGTTCCACAGCACGCCGAACTCAATCTTCTGCTGGGCATGATGACCCCGCTCGGCTGGTTGGAGCGCGTGCCCACCTACAAGGAGCAGCAGGAGAATCTCACCTCCAAGGACCTGACCAACTTCGGTTTCCTTGGCTACCCGGTGCTGATGGCCTCCGATATTCTGCTTTATCAGACGCAGTTTGTTCCCGTCGGCCAGGATCAGACCGCGCACGTCGAACTGACCCGCGAAGTGGCGCGGCGTTTCAACTCGATGTATAAATCAGATGTCTTCCCCGAACCGGAAGCCCTCTATACGCCCGCGGCCAAGGTTCCTGGCCTCGATGGCCGCAAGATGTCCAAGAGTTACGGGAATACGATTGGATTGACGGAAGCGGAATCCATTACAGCAACCAAAATTGGCAATATGTCGACGAATGGTCAACGCATTCGGCAAACAGATGCCGGTGATCCAGATCTTTGTCCCGTCAGCGATCTGCATAAGGTTTTCAGCTCCGCTGATATTCTGGCCGAGACGCAGCAGGGTTGCCGCCAAGCATCTCTGCGTTGCGAAAATTGCAAGCATCTTGCCTATCAATCGGTTCGCAACGTGATTGATCCTTTCCACAAGAAGCGAATGGAATTGGAAAGCGATATTGAGAATACCTGGGAGATGTTGCAGGCATCCAGCGCCAGGGCGGCCAAGCGCGCCGAGCAGACCATGATTGAAGTGCGCGAGGTCTTGCACCTCTCGCATGAACTGGGCGCAGTGAAGCGCTACTTCGGCGCGTCGGCAGAAGACCTGCATCATGCCCACGATCTGAAGGGGAAGCTGGAATTTTCCGGCGCATGCCTGGATAAAGCAGAGCAAATCAAGAAGATCCGCGATCTCTGGCGCACACAATTACTCCCTCGCGAGAGTCCGCTCTCTGCAAGTAATCTTGTGTTCACCACGCTGGAGCGCGAGTTGGAAGAACCTCTTCTCAGCGTGAAGAAAAAGCGCGTCCTTGCCACGGCTGCGCAGGAGCAGGCCGGTGAGTGGCGCTTCCTGATTCCTGCCAAGTCGTATGAAGTCTGGGCGTTGCTGAGCTTGAATGAGCAATCCTGGCTGGATGATTTCATCCTGCCACAAAAGATTTTCTCCCAGCCCTTCGCCATGGCCAAAAAATCCTTGAAGAAGGATGAGACGATTCCTGTATCGTTGCGCAAGGACGGCGAACGCTTTCTGCTCAGCATTCACGGCAGTGAGCCTATTGATGTGACCCAGTTGCGCGGCAACTACGAACCATTGAAGTAAGAGAAGAAACTGAATTGACCGATCAACCAATCAACCCGGAAGTTGTTGCCGAAACCATCGCTCCCGCCGAAGGCGAAGCACTCGCCGTGCGCGAAGCACCACCCGCTGGGCAGGATGCGCCGCAACTGGTGCTGACTGCAAAGCCTGTCCCCGAGCCGAAGCCTGCGGACCAGAAGGCGCTGGACAAGGCCGCCGACAAAGCCGCCGCCAAGCAGAAGCAGCGCGACGCGGAGTCGGAGCAGTCGCCGTTTTCGGTCTTAGTGGGGCAGGTCTACGACGGGCCGCTGGACTTGCTGCTGGACCTGATCCGCAAGCAGGATATCGATATTTACGATATCCCCATCGCCAAGATCACGGCGCAGTTTCTGGCCTACGTGAACCAGTTGAAAGGGACGGATGTTGATGTGGCGGGCGAGTTCATCTATACCGCTTCGCTGCTGATCCACATCAAGAGCAAGATGCTGCTGCCGCGCGCGCCCAGTGGTCCGGAAGAGGCTGCCGAAGATCCACGCCGCGAGCTGGTCGAGCGGTTGCTGGAGCACGAGCGCTTCAAGAACGCCGCCCAGATGCTGCAACAGAAGCAGATGCTGGAGGCCGCAAGCTGGACCAATCCCGGTGTGCGCGAGTTCAAGAACGACGCGGGCACCGAGCCGGAGATGGCCGCCGATACCGACGACTTGATGCGTATCTTCCGCGATATTCTGGAGCGCGCCCGCAAGCGCCCCACCTTCAATGTGCAGGAAGATTCGGTCACAGTCGGCCAGATGATCCAGTTTCTGGGCCGCAGGCTGGTGATGGAAGACAAGCCCGTCGCGCTGCGTCGCCTGCTGGGCCACGCCCACTCGGAGCGCGCTCTGGTGGCCATGTTCCTGGCCCTGCTGGAGTTGGTCCGCCTGCAAGCCATTCTGCTGCGCCAGGACCAGGCCTTCAGCGAGATCTTCATCAAAAAGCACACCGCCTTCGAAGTCGTAATGACCGAAGGCATGACGCACCCGCAGGATGATTGGACGTAGGCTTGGAACTTAAACCAATTCGGCGGCGGAGTAGAGGCACTTTCCGGTATCGCGTACGAATTTCAAAGGAATCTTGGGGTTGTTGATGTCTTTGTTGCCGTCATCGGCCCACTTCTTTGCCCAGCGGGTGAAATAGGGTTTGAGCTGGGCAGGTGTCAGCAGGTAGATCTCAACCAGTTCGATGCCATCGTAGACCGCGAATACCCAATCCACCTTTCTGTATTTTTCGATGATTTGTGGATTCATGTGGTGGTGAGTCGAAAAGCTCTGCGTAAGCCGGATATTGACGGATTTCAGCTCGTACTCACGGCCACTTTCGTCCCGCGCGTCGTTTCCCTCCCGCCCAGGCAAGATCGTCAAACCGGTGTAAAGAAGGACTTGAAGAGTCTTTCCTCCATTGTCCTGGAAAATGTCATCGATCCCATGCGTGGTGGCGAGCCGCTGTAGCTTGCGAATGCCGGGTATCAGGGCGCGAAACTTGGCAAGATCGGGATGAGGCTTCATGCCTTTTCCTTCACGAGCAGGTCTAGCACATCAACCCCCAGAACGTTTGCGAGTCGTTCCATACTGTCGATGGAAATATTTTTTTCGTTCCGTTCGACGCTGCCAATATAGTTCCGGTGGAGTCCAGCGCGAGCGGCAAGTTCCTCTTGTGAAAAGCCATGCTCCAAACGAGCAGACCTCAGGTTGACCGCAAACCTTGCACGAGCGGTAATCTTAGAGTTCGGGGTCTTCATCATCTTTCATGGTGGCCCTGTGCTAATCTGAAATCTACAGCCTATAGACTGTATGAGGTAACGATGTCGGCAACCCTACTCTCCGCGAAGCCCGCTTATTCCACTCAGCTTGGTGCTGCGTATGTGGGCGATTCACTCCGACTTCTCACGGAATTGGCCGACAATTCCGTGAATCTGGTGCTGACCAGCCCGCCCTTTGCGCTTCAGCGGCAGAAGGAATACGGCAACCAGGATCAAGCCGATTACGTGGATTGGTTGATGCAATTTGGCCGGTTGGTCTACCAGAAACTGCGTGACGATGGGAGCTTTGTTCTGGATTTGGGGGGCGCGTATCAGAAGGGGATTCCCGTGCGCAGTCTCTATCAGTATCGGGTTTTGCTGCGCTTCTGCGATGAGTTGGGTTTCCATTTGGCCGAAGAGTTTTTTTGGCATAATCCGTCCAAACTTCCCAGCCCAATCGAATGGGTGAACAAGCGCAAACTGCGGGCCAAGGATACAGTGAATACGCTGTGGTGGTTTTCACGCTCGGAGTGGCCGAAGGCGAATGTCTCCAATGTGCTGACCGAATACAGTCCGCGCATGAAGAAACTGCTGGAGGACCCGGCGGCTTTCTACTCTCCGAAACAGCGCCCTTCCGGCCATGAGATTGGGCTTGCATTTGCCACGGACAATGGCGGCGCAATCCCCTCGAATCTGTTGCAGATACCCAATTCCGAAAGCAACGGAGTCTACCTGGGAGCCTGCAAAGAGATCGGAGTCAAGGGGCATCCGGCGCGTTTCCCATCCCGCCTTCCGGAGTTTTTTATTCGCATGTTGACCGATCCGGGCGACCTTGTTGTAGACATTTTTGCGGGATCGAATACGACGGGGATGGTGGCGGAAGCTGAAGGCAGAAAATGGCTGGCATTCGAGCTGGAGCGCGAATATCTGGCATCGTCGGTGCTTCGGTTTGTGCCCAAAGGGCTTTCTATTTCAAGAATGAAGGAGATGCACGCGGCGATTTTGCGGGGCGATCCGATCTCGATTGAAGAGGAAACGGGCTTTCAAGCACAACTTCTGGCGGTGTAAGTAATCATTTTTTCAGGAATGCCCAAAAGGGACCCAATGGAAGAAAAAGCGAAAAACTGCGAGATAGTTCATGGTCCCTGCTGGTTGGAGATTGAGGGAAAGGTCAAGAACAATCCTCAACTATCCAAACAACTTGAGGCTGCAAAACGGGTAATGGAGAAGTACAGCGATACCTTGCAGTGGCTTGCTGTTTCCTGAATAGCTGACCGCCCGCGGACGGCTTTTTCCACCGCCAACCCCCTTCCCGATTTCGCTCCTGCCACCCACCCGGTGTAAAATCATTACAGTCTGGTTACAGAAACTTGAACGACCGGACAAACAACCGTGAATTGATATGGTTGTTGGGGTTATATGGACGCCTACTTATCCGGCTCTTCGCGCTCCCGCCACGGATCGTCCCATTTCTATTTGACCAACCTTTTTATTGCTGAGTCTTCCCTTTGGAGGTCCAGGCGCTACCGGAATGAATCCGGCCGCCTCGGAGATTTCTGATGGCCGACTTGGCAACTACAGTTGATGTCATGCCCGCGAGCGGGTCTCTGCTGGATCGCAAGCTCGGCAAGTCCTCCAGCCGCGGTGGCATCTTCGCATTTCTTCTGGCATTGGCCGGTGGCCTCTGCTATATCGTCTTCCATGTAGCGAAAGATCTGGATTCGGTGACCATCACCAGCGGCTGGCCGTACCTGCTGCTGGGACTGGCGCTCATCATCGCTCTGGGCTTCGAGTTCGTGAATGGCTTCCACGACACCGCCAACGCCGTGGCAACGGTGATCTATACCCATTCGCTGGAGCCGAACGTTGCCGTGGTCTTGTCGGGCATCTGCAATCTGGCGGGCGTACTGGCCTCCTCGGGCACGGTGGCCTTTGCGGTCATCACGCTGCTGCCGGTCGAACTGATCTTGCAGGTCAGCTCGGGCGCGGGTTTTGCCATGGTTTTTGCGCTGCTGATAGCGGCCATCATCTGGAATCTGGGCACTTGGTACCTCGGACTGCCTGCCTCCAGCTCCCATTCCATGGTTGGTTCCATCATTGGCGTCGGCATTGCCAACCAGTTACTCAATGCGCGCACCGGCACCTCCGGCGTGGACTGGGAGCAGGCGATCAAGGTGCTCAAAGCCCTGTTCGTTTCGCCGCTGATCGGCTTCGTCTTTGCCGCGCTGCTGATTCTGCTCTCCAAGGTTCTGCTGAACTTCCCCTCGCTGTACGAGGCACCCAAGAATAATCAGCCGCCGCCGTTTCCGATTCGCGCACTGATGGTGCTGACCTGCACCGGCGTCAGCTTCTTCCACGGCTCCAATGACGGACAAAAGGGCATGGGACTCATCATGCTCATCCTCATCGGCACGGTTCCCACGGCCTACGCGCTCAATCATGCCGTCACCGCGCACGATATTCAGGACTTTATCGCCGCCAGCGAGCAGGCCGGGCACATTCTGGACCGGCACGTGGACAAGAACGGCATCCTCGGACCCGATGCCCGTGTCGAGGTCACCGACTACATTCGCACCAAACAGTTGCAGCCGGATACCGTCCTGGCGCTGCGCGAGCTGGTCGAGGATTTGAACCACGAAGTGGCTCTCTACAAAGCCTTCAAGTCCGTTCCTCCGCAGGATCAAACCAACGTCCGCAACGATATGTACGTGGCCAGCGAAGCGATTCGGCTGATGCAGAAGGAAGACGAGCATCGCGTCAAGAATCATCTCCAGCCGGTCTTCACGTCCGCCGAAAACGCGGCGTTGACCAACTACAAAGCCAAGGTGGACAAGGCGACCAAGTTCATTCCCAACTGGGTGAAGGTGGCCGTCGCGCTGGCATTGGGCCTGGGTACCATGGTCGGCTGGAAGCGCGTCGTCGTTACAGTGGGCGAAAAAATCGGCAAGGACCATCTGACCTACGCGCAGGGAGCCAGTGCGGGCCTGGTCACCATGGGCACCATCTTCGCCGCCAATACCTGGGGATTGCCGGTCAGCACCACGCATATTCTCAGTTCCGGCATCGCCGGCACCATGACCGCCAACGGCAGCGGCCTGCGCTTGGGCACCGTCCGAAATATCGCCGCCGGATGGCTCTTCACGCTGCCCGCCGCCGCGCTGATTTCTGGCATCCTCTACTGGCTCTTCCGCGCCATCTCCTAACCACCACCTGCGGTGGGGCCAGCGGCCTTCGGCGTGGCCCGCGCCAGAAAAAACGCGCGGGAGCTGACCTCGAGGTGGAACAGACTTACTTTTTGCTGATGGTGGATTCTGTCCGCGCGCCTTCCTGCACAAGAGGGCGCACGTTCATTTGGGCCGTGGTGCCGTTGCGTTCAAGCGATCCTCTCTGAAAACTTTCCTTTTCACCAGCCAGCTTCGTGCTAACTGCTGTATATTGGCTCGTAATCTGGAAAGCTGTATCTGATTCCAGAGACAGGTCAAAGAAAAAGGAGATTCCAGTGGCAAACATTGAGAAGAGTGGAAATGAAATCGCCTCGGATCAGCAAACAGGCGCGCCCAGCGGTACAGCGGCCGCTCAAGTTGTGGCCCAACCCATCGCAGCACCGGCCAAGGGCCATAGCGCGGTCCGGATCATTCTGATCGTCGTCGCTGTTCTCGTCGTGCTCGGCGTTGTTGCGGCAGGCGCAGTCGGCTATGTGGCGTGGCGCGTCTCGAAGGCGGTTCACGTTGGCCCAAACGGCGCGGAAATCTCGCTGCAAACTCCCGAAGGCAAAATCACCGCCAATTCGTCAGATTCCTTCACCCCCGCTGAGTTGGGTACGGATCTCTATCCGGGCGCGATCAGCGTTCGCGGCGGAATGAAGATGGATATGCCCACCGGCTCGATGGTCACAGCCATCTATGCCACTGCGGATTCATCGGATAAAGTCGCTGCGTTTTACAAGGAGAAGATCGGCAGCGCCGCCACGTTTGTACAAAGCTCCGACAAAACTGTCATAACTCTCGGCCAGGACAAGCCAGAGTCCCTGGTGGTGACCATCACCGCCAACTCCTCTCAGGACAGCGGCAAGACCAGAATCGTGATTCTGCATTCCAAAAAGGGCAAGGCTTCCTAAGCACTGCCGCATTTCCGCGGGGGGCGCTGGCAACAGCGTCCCCCGTTGCTGCCTCTTGGCGCATCAATCTGTAGCGTCGACCTCCCGGTCCACGTTTGTTTCTTTGTCGTGTACTCGAAGCAATTCATACCACGCACCTTGACGAGGCAAGCCGGACTGCCCCCAACTGCCATTTTCAGGATGTCCCTTTGCAGATTCGCGTGCAAGCGAATGCCTCCGATACCTTTCCGTCCTCGTCCCTCAGTCCCTATTTCGAGAAGAACTCCGGTTGGGCGTCGGCGGTCCAGGGGCTGTAGTGCTGTGCGAACTGGGCGCGGTGCTGAGTGGAGGGGTGCGTATAGCTCCAGAACTCGATGAAGGGGCTGGGCTTGGGGTCTTCGAGCCAGGCTTCGCCGAGGTGGTTGAACGCGGCGACAGCGGTTCGCTGCGGGTCGGCAACGATGCCGTGGATGGCCTCCTGGCCGTAAACGTCAGCCTGATGCTCGAAGTGGCGGCTGACGGCGTTGGCGATGGGTTCGGAGAGAAATTGCGCGACAGAGAGCAGAAAGAGCAATACGAGGAAATCGGCGCAGGTAGAGAGGGGATTGACGGAATCAAGGTTGGAAAAGCCTCGGCGCACGGCGAGGCGGCGGGCAAGCGGAGCGGCGAGCACGGCCAGGAGCCGGTAGAGGAAAAAGAGCGAGACGGCCGAGAGGGCGAGGCCCTTGGGAATGTGGTTGAGAACGTAATGCCCGCTCTCGTGGGCGAAGACGAAGAGGATCTCATCGTCGGGGATGCGGCCGGCGGTGGTATCCCAGACGACGATGCGCTTGGTGGGTCCGATGCCCGTGACGTAGGCGTTGAGACCGTTGGTCTTGCCGCTGGCCTTCATCAGAAACATGCGCTCGGGCGGAATGCGGGTTCCGGTGCGGGCAACGACTTTTTCCAGTTGGGCGGCGAGCGCGGGGTGGGATTGGGAGAGCGGCTCGAATTGGTTGAAGAAGGGATCGAGTAGTGGAGCGAGAACGGTTCCCAGCAGCAGAAGGGGCAGCGTGGCGGCCCAGGCAACGAGCCAGTAACGGCGGGGCCAGCGACGAACGATGGCGCTAAAGAGCGTGAGCAGCGGAGAAAGGATCGCCAGGGAGACGGCGAATCCCTTGAGCAGGTCAAGCCACCAACCGGTCCAGCCCTGCACACTGATGCCGTAGCGAAGGCTGACGCTGTGGCCGTAGAGGGCCAGAGGCAGGCTGGCGAGGTTGAGCGCCAGCAGCAGCAGGACGAAGAAGCAGAGGCTCCGCAGCACACCGGCCAGCTTTCGGGGCGGAATGATGCGCTGCAACCATGCTTCCAGACGGGCCGCAGCGGGTGTGACCAGAAGCAGACCCAGGACAAACAGTTGCCAGAGAGAACCGGCGAAGCCGAGTACGTTGCGGATGCGGGCCAGAGCGATAGCCTTGGCGAGTTTTTCCGGAGGAAGAGTGTAAGCCGACTGCGCTCCAGACTGGCCTGAGACAGAGGGGGAAGCGGATTGAGCGAGGAGGGGCCGCTGCGCAAGAAAAGCCGCGCACAGCAGCGGCAAATAGAAGAACAATATAAATCGGCGCGCAAAATTCATAAGAAGTTTCCCGTAAGCAAGCTTACTCTGAGAGAATCCTGCTAACAGAGGATTTGTTCGAGTCTAACAAGCCTATGACAAAGAAACGATTTTTCGCAGAAGAGCCGTTCGCGTGCAACCCGACCCCAACCGTAAAAATAAGTAGGCGGCGGGGCACTCATCATTTGTGGTTTGCTTCAGTCCTTGGCCTTGGCTTGGCGCTGCCTGCGGCAGTGAACGCGCAGCAGAGCGCAAAGCCTGTGCTGCTGGATGCGATGGAGACGGAGCTGCATCGCGCGTTTACCACGCTGGGCAAGCAAGGGCCGGATCAACCGGATGCGGGCAAGCAGATACCGCCTTACTTCCTGAGTTACGACGTGGGCGACGACAGCGCGGTCACCATTCGCGCGCAGTATGGTGCTCTGGCTGACAGTTCGAGCTATCACATTCGTGTGGCTGACGTGCAGGTGCGGATCGGCGATCACAAGCTGGATAACACGCACGGAGCGCATCGCGCCTCGGCGGTGCGCAATGTGCAACTGCCTCTGGGCGATGATCGCGTGGCGCTGGCGCGGACGCTGTGGCTGGCGACCAACGCGGGTTATGGCACGGCGCTGGACCACTATCTGCGGGTGAAGACCGAGGCCGCAGTGCGGGCCAAGGAGGAAGACGGCTCGCCGGACTTCAGCGAAGAGGAGCCGCAGGAGCACTTGGGCAAGCCCGCGCCGCCGGTGAAGATTGATCGCGCGGCATGGGAGCAGCGGGTGCGGGCGCTGTCGCGCATCTTCCGCGAGTATCCGAACGTTTATCAGAACGTGGTGGTCCTGACGGCGCAGAATCATACCGATTACTACGTTTCCTCGGAAGGCTCGAAGGTGATTGCGCCGCATCTTTCGGCGCGGCTGGTGGTCTTTGCGGTGACGCGCGCCGAGGACGGCATGGATATGTACCGCTCGCAGACCTTCGAGGCGGAAACAGTCGAGGGCTTGCCGACGCAGGCGGAGTTGGAAGCGGCGATACGGGCGCTGGGCAAGAGCCTGGAGGCGCTGCGCAATGCGCCGTTGACCGAGCCGTTCAGCGGACCGGCGATTCTGTCGGGGCGGGCCGCGGCGGTCTTCTTTCATGAGGTGCTGGGCCATCGGCTGGAGGGCCAGCGCCAGCGCGGCGATGAGGAGGGCCAGACCTTTACCAAGCAGGTAGGTAAGGAGGTTCTGCCCACGTTCCTGTCAGTGGCCGACGATCCGACGCTGAGCCGCTTTGAAAAGACCTGGCTGAGCGGTCACTATGAGTTCGATGACGAGGGCGAAGCGTCGCGTCGCGTGGACCTGATCCAGGACGGCGTGCTGAAGACGTTCCTGATGTCGCGGTTGCCGATTGCCAGCTTTGCCTACACAAACGGGCATGGGCGCGCGCAGAGCGGCAAGGTGCCGACGGGGCGCCAGGGCAACCTGATCGTGACCTCGACCAAGAGCGTGACGGACAAGGAACTGCGCCAGCAACTGATTGACGAAGCCAAAAAACAGGACAAGCCGTACGGGCTGTACTTCGAGGATATTTCCTCGGGGTTTGCGGTGACCCAGCGCAGTTCGCCGCAGGCCTTCCAGGTGGTTCCGCTGGTAGTTTGGCGGGTTTACGTGGACGGTAGGCCGGATGAACTGGTGCGCGGAGTCAGCATTGTGGGTACGCCGCTGGCGGCGATGAAGCGCATCGTGGTTACCAGCGACAAAAGCGAGGTCTTCAACGGCGAGTGCGGCGCGGAGTCGGGAACGGTTCCGGTCAGCGCGGTTGCCCCGGCAATGTTGGTGACGGAGATGGAGACGCAGCGCCAGCCGCAAGGCACGGCGCGTCCGCCGATTCTGCCGATTCCCGGCTCGGACGCGGACAATGCACCGGCAGTACCGGAAAAGAAGGAGGCGCAATGAGCACGATTCGTCCTGTTGCAGGGTTGGTTGGAGTGGGCTTTTTGGCGGCTTTTCTGGGCGGCGCGGGTTTGATGGCTGGCGCGCAAGCGGCGACGCGGCAAACGCGCGCCGATGCGGAAAAAGATCCGGTTTTGAAGGCGATGCTGGAGGAGTTGGATCGCAGTAAAAGCAAATTGCAGTTGAAGGATTTTTCAAAGCCGTTCTTCATTCAGTACCGGATTGAAGAGGTGGAAGACTATACGACCAAGGCGGAGTTTGGTGCCAGCGAGGGCGGGCACCGAACGCATCAGCGGGCAGCGCGGATTACGGTGCGCGTGGGCGACGCGGTGACGGACAGCTCCGGCGGCCGCGGCGACGGGGCCATCGAGTTGGCCAGCCTGGAAGACGATCCCATCGCGCTGCGCTCAACGCTGTGGGTGGGAACCGATCAAGCGTACAAGAGCGCCCTGTCGGCCTTCGCGCAGAAGCAGGCGGAGTTGAAAGAAGTGCAAACGCCTCCGCAGGCCGACGACTTCAGCAAGGAAAAGCCGCTGATCTCGCTTGCCGAGCCGGTAAAGCTGAAGCTGGACGAACAGGCTTGGACCGACCGCGTGGCGCGCGACAGCGGGCTTTATCGCAGCGATGCGACGGTAAAGACCAACCAGCGTGAGGTGGAGTACAGTTCAGCAGAGTTTCACGCGCACGTGGTGACCACGTGGCTGGTCAACAGCGAGGGAACCATTGTGCGCAAGTCCGCGGCGGCGTATGAGGAAGGCTTCGCGGTGGGAACGCAGGCGGCGGACGGAATGCGGCTGGATCGCTCCTATTCGACCAGCGGAACAACACTGACGGATTTGGATTCGGCTGAGGCTTTTGATAAGCACGCGGTGGCGGAGATTGCCTCGTTGTCGGATCTGCGCAAAGCGCCGCTGGTGGAAGAGGAGTACCACGGGCTGGTGTTGCTCAGCGCCGACGCGGGCACGGATATTATGCGCGCCCTGCTCTCCGGCTCGGTGACGGCCACGCGGCCCAAGCTGGGCACGGAAGCCCGCACCAGTGGCGCGTTTGCCACCAGTTTCCACACGCGTGTTGCGCCGGATTTCCTGGATGTGGTGGACGATCCCACCCTGAAGAGTTATGCGGGCAAAGGGCTGCTGGGTGCCTACGACGTGGACGACGAGGGCGTGGCGGCACAGGCGGTCAAGCTGATCATCGCGGGCAAGCTGGAGAATTATCTGATCGGTCGCCAGCCGGTGCGCGATTTTCCGCAGTCGAACGGCCACGGACGAGCCGGATTGACGGGAGCGCCGAGTTCGTCGATTGGCGTGCTGAAGATTACCGGCAAGGATGGCCTGACCGACGAGGAACTGAACAAGAAGCTGCTGGATCTTGCCAAGGATCGCGGCCAATCGAGCGCCTACTATATTGAAACGCTGGGCGGAGAAGAGACGCCGCGCCTGCTGTATCGCGTGGGACTGGACGGCAAGCGCCAACTGGTGCGCGGCGCGACGCTGAAGGATCTGGACCGCCGTACGCTACGATCGAGCGTCGAGGCGGTAGGCAAGGATTTGTATGTGGGCAACTACTTCGCCGACATTCCGGAGACCGTGCTGGCCCCGGCGCTGCTGGTGGACGATGTGACCATCAAACGCGCCAACGAAAAGAACGACAAGCTGCCCTACTATCCCGCGCCGGAGTAGGGCGGCTCACAGGCTGCGAAAAACTCCCTTTAGGTTCACAAAACGTACTCATTGGCGGGAACTTTAGTCGTCCATCGCCGGCATCTTCAATGCGCTGCGCATGGAATTGTAGCGCCGACCTCCTGGTCCACGCCTGTTTCCAGCCTGTTCAGTCCAACCGCGTAAGATACGCCTCGCCCTCAGTGGGGCGTATCTTGTGTGCAATCAGCTCGGCCAGCTCGCGATTATCGCCCTGAGGACGGATGCGGACCCAGTAGCTGTCCTGGCCGGCGAACTCGATCACGCTGGCGGCGGGATACTTGTGCAGCAGTTGCGCCTTCAGCTTGTTGGCCTTGCGCTCGCTGGTGAATGCGCCGATCTGTACGCACCACCGGCCACCCGTCTCAATGGGCTTGGGGGTGCGGTAAACGTCCATGCGTACGCGAACCAGGCCGCCACTGTAGACGCCGGTAGCCTTGGCCGCAGCCATGCTGAGATCAAGAATGCGGTCCTCGGCAAAGGGGCCACGGTCTGTGACGCGCATGGCGCTGGATTGCCCGGTCTTCAGATTGGTGACCACGATCAGCGAACCCATAGGCAGAGTGCGATGCGCGGCGGTCAGAGCATTGTCGCTGAAGACCTCGCCATTGGCGGATTTGCGGCCTTTGTAGGGCGCTGTGTACCAAGTGGCCAGTCCCATTTCGCTCTCGATGGGCTGATGAGCCTGAATGAAATTGAGATCATCCTTGCTGACCCCTCCAGGCGGCGTGGGCGAGGGTGCGATGCGGGGATGCGAGGCGGGCGCGGTGGCCTGCACGGGCGGAGCGTTGGGGTGCGCTGGGCGGCAACCGGCCAGCACGACCAGGCTCAAGCCCATCAGACCCCATCCCGCAGCGGGACGGAGCGCCGCTAAACAGGCGGCGGGAAAACTCAATGCAAGCTTACAAAACTCGCTCTTTTGCGGGTTCTGTAGCAAGGGCACGGCTTTAGCCGGGCCACAAATGCAACAAAACAGACGATGGGCTTTAGCCCCTGCTGATCTTTCCCAATCCACACTGCTTGGATTTGGCCCTTTTTCCGCAGCCGCTAAAGCCGGACGCGACCGTCCCTGGCACGGAGCAGTTTTCGCAATCGCAAAAGCATGGTTCATCAGGCGCGTGGGTCCTTGGGCGGAGTGGACTGCTCGAAGTGGTCGGCCAGATCGCGCAGCTTGTCGGCTACCTTGCGCATGGCGGAGATCGATTCGCCCCGCACCTGCGGAATCACCGCATCGTTGACGTACGCAATGGTATGGCGCAACTCCATCTCGATCAGTTCGACGGCCTCCTCGATGCGACGGCCAACGCCGCCCGGCCCCGGAGGGGGATAAGTACCCATAGGCAACCTCCACAGGCGACGCTTTGAGAGCCTCGCCTCTCTCAGTCTGATCGGCGCGGCACGGCCCGTCAATCACCGAAGAGCCAGAGGTGCCGCAATGGTCAATACAGGCATCGCTTCCCAAAGGCTGCAATGCGCAACGATCTTTCCGGGTGCTTCTCACCTTTCCACAGGAATCCGCGTCAGACTCAGCAAGAGTATATTTGCGCCTGTCCGCCAGTGGTGAGAGTCTGGTTTTGAAAGGGCACGACTTCAGTCGTGCCGAAACCGCCGAAATGACTGATTTTGGCCTTTAGGCCCTGCTGGTTTTGTTGTGGCATTCCGCTTGGTTTTTACCAACGAGGAAGGTTCTTTGCTAAGCAGTTATCAAAATCACAGGTGGGGCCGAGACGCCGCGAGGCGGGCGCGGAACTGTGCGCTGCTGTTGATGCTGCTGATGGCAGGATGCGTGTCATGGTCCAGTGCGCAGGAGCCAATGGCAGCCACGCTGCCGAATGCGCCCCAGCCGCTGCTTCCAACGCACAGCGGCGTCAAACCGTTTGAGCCGTGCCGGACAGCAAATGCTGGGCCTCCACCCGACGCGCCCGCGCCGGATCTGCCCGCACCCTGTCCGCATTCGCCACTCACCAACTGGTTTGCGCGTTTTCTGGACGGTCCCAAGGTCAAGCCGATGACGCCGAAAGAAAAGGGCTGGCTGGCGATTCGCAACGTGGCCGACCCCTTCAACGGTCTCACCATTCTGGCCAGCGCGGGCATCGCCATTGGGTCGGATGCCAACTCACCCTATGGGCCTGGAATGCGCGGTTTTGGGCGGCTGGTGGGTGTCAGTTATACGCAGGATATGACCGGCGAATTCTTCGGCACCTTTCTGATTCCCTCCGTCATGCATCAGGACCCCCACTATCACCGCATGCCGAAGGCAAGCATCAAGCGGCGCATCGCTCATTGCATCTATCAAGTGGGTTGGACGCAGGGTGACAACGAAAAGGGGATGGTGAATTATGCGGCTATCTTCGGTTATGCCATCGGCGACGAAGTCAGTAACTTGTATGTGCCGGGCCGCGAGACCAACTTACCCGCCAGCGCGCAACGTTACGCCATCGGCCTGGCCACCGCCCCCGTAGATAACTTCATTACCGAGTTTCTCCCCGACGTAGCCAGACGCATCCACATCCGCGTAGTGCTGATCCAGCGAATCATCAATCAGGTCGCGAAGACGGATGCTGCGGGGACGCAGCCAGCCGCGTTCTGATTGTGTTCCGGTCCCCGGCAAACCCTCTGGGATCAACCAGCCTAACGCCGTTCCATGCCGCCAGTTCCCCGTTCGCTGTCCAAATTCCCCGTTCGCTGCTTCCTCTTTGGGCTGACGGCGGAGAGCGGTTACTCTGGTACTGGATTTTCAGACTCGGAATTCTGCCTTTTTTGTAGGGCACGGGTCGAAGCCGGACGAGTGATCGTGAACGGCAAAAGATTGAGCGCAACGGGTTTGCGCACCAGATTTCTTCCAAGGAGATTGCAGCATTATGTCCAAAGCTATCAAGATTGCCGAGAAAGCCGTCGTCTACGCGGCCAAGGGCGCGTGGGTTGTTTATGACCGGTTGAACCGCATCAGCCCCAACGCCGGGTTCACGCCCAAGTGGAGCGACAAGCCGCTGCAAAAGAGCTACCAGAAGGAGAAACCGCCGTTGGGCTGGCCGCGCACCACGGACTCCCTTTGTCCCAAGTGTGTGCCCGAGCTGCGCAAGCAGATTCTGGACGGCAAATTGCCCCACGAAGTCCTGCTCAATGAAAAAGTGGGCGAAATCAAGGCTCAGATCATTGAGCGCGATGGGCAGATTTGGATGATCAAGGATTGCCCCAAGCACGGGCATTTCGAGGACATCATGTCCATGGATGCGGCCTTCTTCAAGCACCTGGAAGAGAGCTTTCCGGGGCGTGATATGCGCATCCACGGCGAGAACAATTCCAAGCTGCATAACCACGGTACTTCGACGGTGACCCACGGTCGCGGCGCGGTTCTGACCATCGATCTGACCAACCGCTGCAACATGATGTGCGATCCATGCTTCATGGATGCCAATCAGGTGGGGTTCGTCCACGAGCTGAGCTGGGAAGAGATCAAGACCATGCTGGACAACGCCATCCAGGTGAAGCCCAAGCGGCAGATGAGCGTACAGTTCAGCGGCGGCGAGCCGACGCTGTCACCGCACTTCCTGGAGGCGATCCGCTATTGCCGCAAGGTGGGCTATAACTCCGTGCAGGCGGCATCGAACGGCATCGAGTTCGCCAAGAGCAAGGAACTGTGTCGCGAAGCTGCCTTGGCCGGTCTGCGCTATGTCTATCTTCAGTTCGACGGCATCGGCAACGCGGCCAACTCGCACCGCAAGGTGGGCAACCTGTTCGACGTGAAGCTGCAGGCCATCAACAACCTGCATGAAGCCGGCGTGGACATTGTGCCGGTCACCACCATCATCAACGGCATCAATAACGAGCAAGTGGGCCGCATCATCCAGTTCGCGCTCGACAATCCCAAGAAGATCAGCTTCCTCAGCTTCCAGCCGGTCAGCTTCACGGGCCGCGACGAGGACATCACGGACGAACGCCGCTTTGCGCAGCGCTACACGCTCTCGCACATGGCGCACGACATCAAGAATCAGGTGGGCTTCGGCGAGCCGGAGCGCGATTGGTTCCCCATCAGCTTCATGACCACCTTCACCGATTGGGCCGATCTCATCCATGGACCCAGCGCCGATTGGGGCCAGCTCAACTGCGGCTGTCACCCGAACTGCGGCATTGGCATGGCGTTGATGATCGACAAGGAAACCAAGGAAGCAGCCCCTGTAACCGCCTTCTTGCAGATGAATCAGGTGGCCAAGGATCTGGCCAAGGTCAACGATGCGGCGCGCGGCAAATTCCTCTCGGTGATCGGCTTTGCGCTGGCTCTGTTGCGCAACTACGATCCCTTCATGTCGCCCACGCACTTCAAGATCACCGACATGATGAAGAAGATGGACAAGACCTTTGGCGCGTCCGGCAGGAATTACGGCAAGGTCTCCGGCGACCGCACCATGGAAGACATCAAGCTGCGCCGTCAGGATCGCTGGAACTTCCTGTTCATCGCCGGAATGTGGTTCCAGGATCTGTTCAACTACGACTTCCGCCGCACCGAGCAGTGCATCATTCCCTATGCCACGCAAGAGGGTGAAATCAGCTTCTGCGCCTATAACACCGGCATCGGATGGCGCAACATCATCGAGAAGATGCACATGACGGCCACCCTGACCAAGTGGTACGAGGAGCACGGTCGGCATGAGATCTTCGCGGGCAACAAGAAGGTCGATATGCCGGTTGTGGGCCACGACCTGAACCTCAACATGGCGCACGTCAACGCCGAAGCCAATCACACGCTGGACGACCTGGGCATCGCCAAGACGCACCGGGAAGAACAGATTCGCGCCCGCGACGAAAAGATGAAGCAAGACGCGGAGAATGCGCGCATGGCCAAACTCTATCGCGAACGCGTGCTGGGCGAAAAGCCGGTCGAAGGTCTGGTCAGTCTGAACGCCATCGCACCCGCCAAGCCAGTCGAGCAGAAGGTTGCCGAAACGGTTTCCGGAGATTAAGCTCCCCCTGCCTTGGTTCGATCACCACAACGGCCGCTTCCGCTTGGGAGCGGCCGTTGTGCGTTTGCCAAATATTGCCCGGATAGATCGACTCGACGCTGAAAACGCTTGACGCATGAGGCGCTACGCGCTACATTGATTGCATGATTCAGTCGTTTCGACACGCCGGTTTGCAGCGGTTCTTTCTGACCGGCAGCAAGGCGGGCATCCAACCGGCTCATGCCGCCAGATTGCGCAGGCAATTGACGCTGCTGAATACAGCCAAGGATGAAAAGCGCATGAACGTCCCTGGATGGAAGCTGCATTTGCTGAAAGGGATGCGTCTGAATCATTGGTCGATCAAGGTGGACGGGAACTGGCGCATGACGTTCACATTCAAAGATGAGAATGCAATCCTGGTGGACTACCGGGACTATCACTAGCAGAGCAAGGAGAGCGAGCATGGCGATGACAATGTTCAATCCCGCGCACCCTGGAGAGATCCTCCGCGAGTATCTGGGCGCGATGCAGGTGGGCGAGGCGGCCAGACGGCTGCGCGTGGCACGTTCGACTCTTTCGCGGCTGCTGAACGGGCGCTCGTCGTTTACAGCGTCAATGGCTCTGCGGCTGGCCGACGCCTTTGGCACCGAACCCGAGATGTGGCTGGATTTACAGCAGCAATACGATCTTTGGCACGCCGCGCGGCGCAAGCGGCCCAAAGTCGAAAAGTTTCCGCAGGCGGCTTGACAGCCCCCACGCCGCTCCAAGATCGCCGCCTTAACTGCGATAGCTATTTTAGCTAAGTTAGCGTAGCCTTGATGCATGAGAACCGTGAATATCGGCGTTCTGAAAAACCAGTTGAGCGTCTACCTGCAATACGTTCGCGGCGGGGAAGAGGTGGTGGTGCGTGACCGAAACCTGCCCATCGCGCGGATTGTGCCCATCGCATTTCCGGAGGAGGGAGATCGCGCAGGCGAGGATGCGCACCTGATCGCGACCGGTCAGATGAAAGCTGCCGAACAGGAGATGGACTGGAAGGCATTCTGGGCTTTGCCCCGGCCTGTGGTTGCCGATGATGCCGCAAGATCCGCCATCGAATGGGCAAAGGGTGACCGCTAAATGGAAGATGCTTTTTGGGATTCAAGCGCTCTGGTTTCGCTGTGCGTCAGCCAGCAAACAACGGCTGCGGTTCGGGCGCTGAGCACTCAATTTCGCATGACCGTCTGGTGGTCTACGTCGGTGGAGATGCGCAGCGCCTTTGCCCGCCTGCTGCGGATGGGCCAGATCACGGCAAATGGATACGTGGAGGCGCAAGTCGTGTTGGAGCGAATGCGCTCCGGTTGGCGCGAAGTGCGCCCCAGTGATCAGGTCCGCGATCAGGCGGAGCGGCTGCTGGATCGCTTTCCGCTGAAGGCCGCCGATGCACAGCAACTAGCCGCCGCGATGACTTGGTGCCTGGGTCGGCCACAGGGCCGGGTTTTTCTCTCCGGCGACGGTCAATTGCTGGAGGCAGCCGAGCAGCTTGGGTTTCAAGCAATCAAGGCATAGAAGTCGGCACAGCCGAGTTTGCGGGTTCTCATCACAGGTACCCTCCCATACGGCACGAATAAAGTCATGCCCTCGATCATCTTGCAAAATTCAATCGGCAATGGCCGTTTTGCAAGAGACTACTCGGTAAGAGGTTTGCTTCGTAAATTTGAATGATGAGAAATTCTGTAACAAGGGCACGACTTTAGTCGTGCCGAAACTGCTGAATAATTGATCTTGGCCTTTAGGCCCTGCCGATTCATCTGCAGCTTTCTGCGCGATTTTGGCATTCTATTGCTATTCGAACTGTATGCCGTCCCGCAGATGACGGTCACGATCCAAAGCCTGTTGGCGATTTTGCCATAGGTGCCCTCGTTACAGAACTTTCCATCAAGCAAACGACTCACCAAGAAACTCAAGTGAGTAGCGGTCTCCCAGGCCTCAAAATCGAGACCTGGGAAACCCATCATGGGTGGAATGTACGTCCAATGAGCCTGCGTTCATCACCGCTTCAGCAAATCAATAGGCTGTGTGAAGTCTGTGACGCGGAAGTGGCGGGCCAGCGTGGGATGCTGACGCTGCAGCGCCAAGAACATCTCCCAGGCAACGCGGCGATAGCTGAAGTGGCCGGCGGGACCACTGCGCAATTCAGTGATGTACTGGGCCTCGGCGAAGTCCATCTTGAAGAGGCTGCGGACGCGCGTGGCCAGCGGCAGCAGATACAGGGCGGATTGCGCGGCCTCGGGAGCGTGGCTGGCGGCAATCTGTGCGCTGGCTGCGTGGGCCTGCTCGATGGCAGCCTGAAATTCTTGCAGGCAACCGGCCTCAGCCAGAATATTCACGTCTGCGGCCAGGTCGCCGCAAGTGGGCGTTTCGTAGCCATGCAGCGCGGTGAAGGGCTGAATGATCTGTGTGCAGCGGCGATGGCGGTGCATATCGCGAAAGCCGCCAATGTCCATGAGAATGTCGAAGCGCAAGGCCGCGCCGGCATGAAAGGCGCGCATTGCTTCGTCGTGACGGCCGCGATGGCGCAAGCCGAGTTCGATGATTTCGGAGACGCGATCTTCGGGCAGCGCCGCCATAAGATCGCGAATCTGCCGGTAGGGGTGGTGGCTGACGGAGTAGAGCAGCGTCGCGGCCAGCTCCACTTCCAGGGTCTCCGTGCGCTCCACCAGATCAACCACGGGACTCTCGGCGATGGGCAGACAAAAGAGATATGAACTTGCGGCCTGCGCCAGATCCGCGCGAGTCTGGAGTTCGTATTCGTTGGGTTGGGCGTATTTCACCAGCGTGGGCGCGCTGCGGACTTCGCGGAGTATCAGCGGGGCTGCCTCGTCGGCCAGTGCCGGTTCCAGCGCTTCCAGCTTGGTGTGCAGCGCCTGGCCAGCCTGAGCGTTCAGGTTCCAGGCCGGGCCGGTAGCGGCATCGCGCAGCTTCAGGCCAAGATCGCGAATCTCAGCAGCCGAATGCGAGAGCAGGCGGGAGACCTGTGTCTCCAGGGTGCGCGCATTGACGATCTGGCCCAGCGAAGTGTTCGTAGCCAGCGGGAGCAGGTAGCGGGCCACATCAAATGCGCGAGCCTTCAGGGTGCGCTCGTAGGCGTCAGGCTGGACGGAGTCGGGCTGGGGCACACGGCGGCGCAGGGCATCCTGCACGGCGGCGGTGGTGCGCTGATAGACGGCGAAGAGGTTCTCGACAGTGCTGGCATAGAGCTGCGCAGAGTCGGTCTGCGCGCCAAAATCCGGAAAATACCAGCCGGATTTGAGGAAGTTCTGGTAGCGGGTCGAGCGCTCCTGACCGTCCCAGCGCTGCTCGTCCACCAGCACAATGGCGGCCAGCAGGCTGAGGCGCTCAACGGCCAGCGCCACGTGCGCCAGGTCGGCAATCGAGCGGTGACCGTATTGAAAATAAAAGGTGTTAAGGAACTGCTCGGCTCGCTGGGAGCTGATCTCGGCAAGTGACTCGCGCATCGACAGGGCCGAGCGGGAGTACTTGGCCATGGCATAGGCCAGAACCTCGGGATCTGCGCCATGAACGGCGAAAACATCGGTTTGGTTACGTGCGCCGGAAGGCAAAAAAGTTTCACTGGACATAAAGGTACCTACGCGAACAGAATACGGCATTAGGCACCTGCGGTGCGGCAGATGCCTTCGGCGTGGCCCGCGCCAGGAAAATGCCCTGCAAATGTCGTCGTGGCTTTTCGTCCGATTTTTGCAACACTTTGCAACTTGCACAGATGCAGTGAAGTGGACGCAGGCTCGATGAGTAAACCGAAACGAATTCCACAATGGCTCCTGAAGCACCCAGTTTTTAAGGATTCCCGGAATCAGAAGCTAAGTTTGCGAGAAGCTCCCTTCCACCCAGTTCATCGTATTGAAAAGCAGGCGCAATAAGGTTGAAGCAGATGAACCCGGCGGGTATAAAGTGGTTGTGAGCAGGGCGCAGGAGCGAAGGCATGGAGAAGTTTATGGTGCGCACGTCCCACAGGCCGAGGCCGATGCCGACCGGGCGATGGGCACTGACGCAACGCTGGAACGACCTGCTGTACGCGCACTGGCCGGTGGAGACGGCTGCTGTGGCGGCGCGCCTGCCCGAGGGCCTGGAGGTGGATACCTTTGAAGGCTCCGCGTGGCTGGGCATTGCGCCGTTCTGGATGGACCGCATCAAGCTGCGCGGGGTGCCCGCAATGCCCGGCCTGCTCAGTTTTCCGGCGCTGAATATGCGCACCTACGTTCGCGACCAGTATTCCGGCGCGCAGGGGGTCTATTTCTTCTCGCTCGACGCCAGCAATCTGCTGGCAGTCACCGTCGCGCGTGGCCTCTATCATCTGCCATGCAATTGGGCGGAGATGAGCCTGGAGCAGCGCGGGGAGCGGGAGTTCGCCTTCTATAGCCGACGACGGCTCAGCAGCCGCCCAGCGGTCTTCAAGGCGCGTTACAGAGGCCTGGGGCCAACCCGCAAGCTGGCGGAGAATCGCGTTGGAACGCTGGAAAATTTCCTCACCGAGCGCAGTAGCCTCTTTTCCCGCAACAGTGCGGGCCAGGCTGTGCGGGCGAGCCTCCACCCAGTTCCCTGGCCGTTGGAAGAGGCCGAGGCGGAGATCGAGGAGAACGGGCTGGCGGCGGCCATCGGGATCAATCTGCCCGATCAGCCACCGGTTCTGCACTACTCGCGTCGGCTGGCCATCTACGTTTGGCAAGCCGAGCGGGTGCGCCCGATGCTGGCGGGGAGGCCTGTAACGGTGGCTGTAAGCCCTTCTGGGTAAGGTTCTTATTGATCCAGCCCGTAAATTCGATCGACTGCGTTCCCCACCCTCACCGCGCTCTTGTTTTCGCAGTAAAGGTGGGATAGATCCACCCATCAGTTGTTTTGATTGCATCCGCTTTTGAGTCCCACCGCATTTCCGACCCGCCGCGCATGAAACTGTAGCGCCGACCTCCCGTTCGGCTGTAGTGTGGACCTCCTGGTCCACGCCTGTTTCTCTTTAGACGGGCCACAAATGCAACAAAACAAACGATGGGCTTCAGCCCCTGCTAATCTTTTTCAGCCCACTCAGTTTGGGTTCAACCCTTTTTTCGCAGCCTGTAAAGCCCATACCCTTCAACTGTTCAAATGCGATTGCCCTGCCCGCCTCCCCCCCCCCTTTTCCGGCCGCAAATTCAACCACATATAATGGTGAACGGAAGGGCGCGGCAGATGGGCGCAGAGGGGGCTGAAGAGAAAGCTATGGCGAATTTGCAGGGAAGAATTGCGCTGGTAACAGGAGCTTCACAGGGAATTGGCCGTGCGTGCGCGCTGGAGTTGGCGCGGGCCGGGGCGACGGTGGCGCTGGCCGCGCGCAATCAGGCGAAGCTGGCTGCGGTAGCCGCGGAGATCGAGGCGGTCGGCGGCCAGGCCGTAGCGTTTGCGCTGGACGTGGCCAGCGAGGAGTCGATCAAGGCCGGTGCCAAGGCGGTTTTGGATCGCTTCGGCAAGGTGGAAATTCTGGTGAACAACGCCGGAATCACCCGCGACGGGTTGGCAATGACCCTGAAGCGCGACGCCTGGGACGAGGTTCTGGGCACCAATCTGACCGGCGCGTTCCTGCTGACGCAGGCCGTTCTGCGCCCCATGCTGAAGAACCGCTGGGGACGCATCATCAATATTTCCAGTGTGGTAGGCCGTACCGGCGAGGGCGGACAGGTGAACTACGCGGCCTCCAAGGCGGGCCTGATCGGGATGACGCGCGCGCTGGCGCGAGAGGTGGCCTCTCGGGGCATCACGGTCAATGCCGTGGCGCCGGGCTACATTGAGACGCCCATGACAGCCGTGCTCGACGAGAAGCGGCGCGCCGCTGTGCTGGGCGCAATTCCGCTGGGACGCGCAGGCACGGACCTGGAGATCGCGCAGCCCGTAGCCTTCCTGGCTTCGGACGCCGCGGCCTACATTACCGGTGCCGTGCTGGACGTAAACGGCGGAATGTTCATGGGATAGTTCGAGCGGGCTGGCTGCCCCCGGTGCCCGGTGAAGTAAACCAACCACTGAAGATGGGTCCCCAGGTGCCTCGCTTTTGGGCACCTGGGAAACCTCCGAAATCGATCCGCCCCGCGAATCGCCCAACCGAAATCCCCCAGCAGCCTCCTGCAATATCTCATCCCGGAAAACAGATTTACGGCATCTTGCGTAGTATTACCTCAGCAACGCGCACAATGAAGTGTTGAGGGAAATCCCTCAGAACCACCCAATCTGACCCGGATTTCAACGTACCCCCACCCCCTCCCCCTGTGGAAATCGCATTTCGCCCCCTGGGAAATCAAATAACCTTCAATTAATCAATACTTTGTAAATTTTACATAGTTACTGGAAAGTAAACAGAGAGGCCCATTTTTGGCCCTTTTTGACCTCAAAAAACCCGATTCTACCCTCAAAATCGCCCTTTTTTGCCAGTTCCTCGACCCCCAAAAACGCTCTGCAAGCCTCGTTCTCCATGGAATTTGCCAGAGGCTCATTGGGGTGGTTGTGCTCGCTTCTTCCGGCACTCAGTCCGCCAACCAGACTCACACGAGTTACTGTCCAAACTTCACCGCAAGCTAAAATAGTGCAAGGGGAGAGTACATGATCGAGTTGGAATCGTTTGAATCAACAAAGCCTGAAGAGTTGCATGGATTTGTCGGCAAGCACGTGATCTACACCTATGAGAACGGCTGGCAGTACGAAATCTACATCAAGAACGCGACGACGGTGGACTACCGTATCCACTCGGGAATCGTCGGCGACCGATGGGTGCGGAATCAGAAGGCGCATATCGTGCGCTTGGCGGATGGAATCTACAAAGTGAGTTGGGATGAGCCAACGGGAACCTGCGTAAGCCTTGCTTTCATGCTGGAATCGCGCAAGACGCATGGAACGGCCTTCTTTCCGCATTGGATCGCACAGGAACCGGACAAGACGGTGTGCTATCAGAACGACCATTTGGACCGGATGCATGCATTCCGCGACGCAGGTCCGATCTATCCGAAATTTGTTCTGGACGAGTTCTCCGACATCACCTTCATTGAGGATTGCGGAGCCGATAACGAGAGCGTGATTGCCTGCGCGCCGGACGAGTTGCCCGCCGACTTCGCAAATCGCCGAAACTAATGATCCAGTAAAAAAGAGCAGCATTGCTTCCTACCCTTTCCCGCAAATTACGCGGGAAAGGATGGGGCGTACAAACAATATTTATTTGCCAAATCAATCATGCTGTTCCCGCCCATGCATGGATTCGCCGCCATCCTCGCGGCCATCGACGATATAGACCCAGCCGCTGAGGGGTGTACGGAGCGGTGCGTGCGCCCCGCCGAGGAGGGAATAATTGAAGCGGAGATCGTCGAACTCTACGGTGGTCCAAGTGCGGCCAAGCGGAAGCTGTGGCGACTCCATTCCTGGGGCGGCGACTGGGCCAAGATCGCGCACAACGGCCCATGTTCCCCAATCCAGATAGACCTGACCGAGCGGGGTCCGTTTGGCTGCTTCAGTAGCGGCTGTCGTGGCTGGCTTGTAGAGCGTGTCGCGATGGGAATCGCTCACGACGTCGCCACTGAGGGCATTGATTTCAGCGGTCTGAAAGAACTCCGGCGTATCGAGGACGGCGTGCCAGCGGAAGGGATTGATGGGATAGGGTTCCAGGGCGACGCGTTTGACAGGTGCGGAGGTAACTTGGGCGTTGTCCAGCAAGGTGCGGGCTTGCGACTGCTCGGCGGCGCGCAAAGTCCAGAAGGCGACGATACCGACGAGGGCAAAAATGGCCCAGCCACGGCCGCGAAAAGGCGGTCGGCGCGCGCCCATCTCCGCGTCGGCCAGGCCCAGAAGCCAGGGCATGACGAAGGCCAGCAGGAGCAGCGCCCAGAGCACCGGCTCGGCGATATAGACCAGACTGGCCGCGTACCAGCGGGCATTGAAGGGATAAAAGGGCCGCAGCCCGTAGTTGTTGGTCCAATCCAGCAGCAGATGACTGAGCGCGGAGAGCAGCGAGGTGAGATAGAGCCAGGACCATCTGATTGGCTGCGGCGCTTTTGCGTTTTGTTGGGTGGCTCTGGCGCGGCGTTGCTGCCACCATCTGTCGAAGAGCCAGACCACGCCGACGGATGCTGCTGCCACCAGCGGCACGGCCAGAAAGGTGTGGGTGATGCCGCGATGATGCTTCAGCTCCTCCACAGGCCCACGCAGACCCCAGAGAATGTCAATATCGGCGGCCTCGGCGGCCAGCACCGCAACCAGCGTGGCATAGCGCGTCTTGCGGTTCAGACCAGCGCGGCCAATGCAGGCACCGGTAAGGAAGTGTGTGACAGGTTCCATAGATCCGATTTCGGCTAGTCGCCGGGGTTGGTGAAGAGAGATAGATTTCTTTGCCGCGTGGTTGCCTGCGCCTTGGGAGCTTTCTTGAAGGTAGCATCCAACGCAAAACGCGGATAATCCGGCTGAGCACCCTTGAGAATCTGTTCGATGGTCAGGATTTGAATTCTAGGGTAAGTGGTGCCGTCGGTGGACTTATAGAGTCCGGCTTCGGCGGCCTCACGCAGCATGGGTTTGGTGGGTTCCTCGAAGCAAAGAAATACGCCAATTTCGGCCTCCTCGCGCTCGATGGTTCCACGCAGATCGCGTATTTGCGAGACAGTCACGCCACCGGCTTTCACCGAGAAAATAATCTGCTTGGTATTGTCAGCCCGGGCTTCATCGTGAAAGTAGATACGGCCATCAATGCCGCGATCCGCGCCCTTTTTCTGCTCAGCCGGTCGTGCGCCCACCAATCCCAACGCCCACCATTGAAATTGATACTTATCCTCGGCGGCTAACTGGGCAGCACCGGCATAGTCTGTTGGTTCGCCGATAACTCTGTAGGCTTTCTTGATTTCTTCGCCGAAAGAATCTGTGAGGCGCTGCTTAATCAAACCGATAGCCAAGTGGGTGATATCAATGCCTATCCAGTGACGCTGCAATTTCTGCGCGACTTGAATCGTCGTGCCACAGCCGCAGAAGGGATCGAGAACCGTATCGCCCGCATTAGAGCTGGCTTCAAGTATGCGTTCGAGCAATACCTCCGGCTTTTGGGTTGGGTAACCGAGGCGCTCTTTCGCATGGGTTGACAATGGATCAATATCTGTAATGACATCCTGGACAGGAATGCCTCTATCCGCCCGCAAATAGCGCTTGAAGCGCGGAATTCCACCGGTGCGTGGCCACTGAATCAAGCCTTGGGCATCCAAATAATCCAACCTCTGCTGAACGGACAGATCGCCCCAACCTTCAGGGGCGGGTTCCGGCGTTTGAACTGCCCAATGCCGTCCGGCGGTAGTTGGATCCACGCCCCGCCACGACAAGCCAGATGCGCCCTTTCGCTTACCTGCTCCAGTCAAATCGCCAAGCGTGTAACGACCGTTCTTGTCTTCGTGGCGATAAAACTTTTGCAGGTAATCCTCGGTATAGTCCTGATAAACACGATTCCAAGTTGAGGTCTCACTTTTTACATAGAAAAGAATGACGTCATGAACTGGACCCCATCGTTTGGCGCTATTATGCGCGCTGGTGCGCTTCCAAACAATCTCGCTACGGAAACTCTGCGGGCCGAATACTCCATCCATCAGAATTTTCAGATAATGGCTGGCCGTGGGATCGCAATGCAAATAAATCGAACCGGTCTCCTTGAGGACTCGGCGCAATTCCATAAGTCTTGGAGCCATCATGGCCAGATAGGCAAGCATATCGGTGCAGCCCAATAACGTTCTGAAGGCGCGCAACGCATCGGCCACGCGATCAGCCTTATGGACCACTTCCAGATAGGCTTTCTCGGCATCGATGTTCCACTCCCAAGTATCCTCAAAGGCGTGAATCTGCGATCCAGAATCCTTTCCGTCTTTTTCCGCGAACAGGACGTTGTAATCCTGACGCGAGTTGAAAGGAGGGTCAAGGTAAACGAGGTCCACCGACTCGGCCTTGATGTAGCGCCGCAATACATCGAGATTGTCACCGTAATAAAGTTCGTTCATTGGGTCACTTGTCTTCTATTCGAAACGTACCACAATTGGAAGGTGGGCGGGAGGCCCAGAATTTGCCCCACTCTCCTATAATCACCGAAATGGGTACCACTATGCACTTTGACTCGAATGGCGACACACCGAACCCCGCCCAGCGCGCCGAGCAGTTGCGCGCCGAGCTGCGGCGGCATGAGCACCTCTATTACGTTCTGGACGCGCCGGAGATCAGCGACGCCGGATACGACGCGCTGATGAACGAGCTGAAGCGCATCGAAGCAGCGCATCCCGAACTGCTCACCGCTGACTCGCCAACGCAGCGTGTGGGCGGCAAGCCCGCCGAGGGCTTCCAGAAGGCGAACCACTCGCGGCCCATGCTGAGCTTGGACAATGCCTACAGCACCGAGGAACTGGCGGAGTGGGACGCGCGCTGTCGCGAACTGGCCGGGACCCTGCCGGTGGAGTACATGGCCGAGCTGAAGATGGATGGTCTGAGCGTGGCGCTACGCTACGGTCCAGCGGACGGTGGGGACGCGCGACTGATCGCCGGGCTAACCCGCGGCGACGGGCAGGTTGGTGAGGATGTTACTTCCAATATCAGGACCATTCGCAGTGTGCCGCTGACAATTCCCGCCTCAACTCTCAAAGAACTCTGCCTCCCGCAGGGATTTGAGGTGAGGGGAGAGGCGGTGATGCCGGAGGCTGCGTTTTTGCGATTGAACGAGGAGCGTGAGCAATTAGGGTTGGCGCTGGCGGTGAATCCACGCAACGCCGCGGCGGGAACGCTGCGCACACTGGACCCTAAGACGGTAGCCAATCGCCGACTGGATTGTTACGCGTACTTTTTGCTAGTGGAGGGCGAGTATTGGCCGCACGGGCAACGCGTCACGCTGGATACGCTGGCGGCGCTGGGCTTCCGCGTGAATCCTCAGCGCGCGCTGGTGGGTTCGGTCGAGGAGATGATGCGCTTCATCGAGCGTGCAGAGGCGGGCCGGGCCGATCTGCCGTATGAGATTGATGGCGTGGTCTTCAAGGTGGACTCGCACGCCACGCAGCAGCGGCTTGGTTCGACGGGCCGCGCGCCACGCTGGGCCATTGCGTATAAATTCACGGCACAGGCGGGGATGACGCAGGTGAATGCGATCACCGTGCAGGTGGGTCGCACAGGCAAGCTGACGCCGGTAGCGGAGCTGACGCCGGTCTTCATCGGGGGCACCACGGTGAGCCGCGCCACGCTGCATAATGCCGAGTTCATTGAGCGGCTGGGGCTGATGCTGGGCGACTGGGTGAAGGTGGAGCGCGGCGGAGATGTGATTCCCAAGGTGGTCGAGGTCTTTTCTGATGCCGAGCATGAGCGCGGCAAGCTTCCCTTTGTTTTTCCGACCGAGTGTCCAGAGTGCAAAACGGCGGTGGTCCGCGCCGAGGGCGAGGTGGATTTTCGCTGCGTGAATGCGGATTGCCCAGCCAAGCTGCGCGAGAGCCTGCTGCACTTTGGCAAGCGCGCGGTGATGAACATCGAGGGGCTGGGCGAGGCTGTGGTGCAGCAATTGGCCGATCAGGGGCTGGTGCGGCGAGTGGCCGATCTCTACTCGCTGACAGAAGAGCAACTGGTGGGCCTGGATCGGTTCGCGGAAAAGTCTGCGCAGTCGCTGCTGAAGGAGATTGAAAACTCCAAGCAGGCTGGTCTGGCGCGGGTGCTGATGGGCCTGGGCATTCGCTTTGTAGGCGAGCGCACGGCGGAGTTGCTGGCTGAGGAGTTTGGCTCCATCGAGGCTCTGGAAGCTGCGACGCCCGAAGAGTTGGAACGCGTGGAAGAGGTAGGCCCGCGCATCTCGCAGGCCATCATCGAGTTCTTCGCGCAGCCCGCGAACATTGCGCTTATCGAGAGCCTCAAAAAGGTCGGCGTGGATATGACTGCCGAAAAGAAGCAGCGATCCACGCAGTTAGTCGGACTGACTTTTGTTCTCACCGGAACGCTGCCCACGTTGACCCGCGAGGCGGCCAAGGCGATGATCGAGGCGGCTGGTGGTAAGACGGTTGGCTCCGTGAGTAAGAAGACGAGTTATGTGGTAGCGGGCGAAGAGGCGGGCAGCAAGCTGGAGAAGGCTCGAGAGTTAAAGGTTGCCGTACTGGACGAGGCAGAGCTATTGGCGCTGTTGAAGGCTGATGCTGCCGAAAAACCAGCAGACGGAATGTTATTTTGACCGTTGGTCTGGGGCATTGGTTTCGGGTTTTTAGATTTCCTCCCCTGCTGAAGCTACCGTAAATCGCTGCGACAATGAAGTCAGAGGATGCGTGAACGTGGATTTTGTGGTGATCGATGTGGAGACTGCGAACGGCGATCCGGCCAGCATTTGCCAGGTGGGGATTGCGTCGTTTCGTGATGGGGAATTGGCGGATGCGTGGGTCTCGCTCGTGAATCCGCAATGCGATTTCAATGCATTCAATATCACCGTTCACGGCATCGATGAAGATCAGGTGCAATTTGCGCCAACATGGAGCGAGGTCTTTCCGGAAATTGCTTCTCGTTTGCAGGATTACATCGTGGTCTCGCACACGCCCTTCGATCAACGGGCTTTGGCGCGCGCATGTGAGCAGTTCAACGTCAGAAATTGCGAATGCACATGGCTTGATTCCGCTAAAGTCGTCAGAATTGCCTGGCCGCAGTTCGCCAAGTCGGGATACGGGCTGCCGAATGTGGCTAAACTCTTCGGCATCCAGTACCAGGCGCATGATGCGCTGGAGGATGCGCGCTGCGCGGGTTTGCTGTTGCTGCGCGCCGTGGCGGAAACCGGACTCAGCCCGCAGCAATGGCTCACGCGCGTGACGCAGCCAATCGCGGCGTCTTCTCCTGCGTCCAACCGAGTGGGCAGATCGAATCGATGGCCAGAGCCGTGCAAAAGAGAAGCGAATCCCGATGGTGAGTTGTTTGGCGAGATTCTGGTATTTACCGGAACCTTGTCGATTCCGCGCGGCAAGGCGGCAGATTTGGCGGCGGTGGCGGGGTGCCGCGTTGAGGACGGAGTCACCAGGCATACGACAATTCTGGTGGTAGGCGGCGAGGAGCAGCGGAATCTTGCATCTCAAAGCAGAAGCTCGAAGGAATTGAAGGCCGAGCAACTGGTGCGCAAAGGGAGACCCATTCGCATCGTCGGCGAAAGTGAGTTCCTGCGCATTGTGGCGCGAACGGTCAAGCCTGACAGTGGCTCATTCTGATGTAACTCTGAAAACCGCACTTGTGCAAAAATTCCCTAAGCAATAGCATGAATTGCGCTAACTCGCTCACTTGCCATTTCCGCGTAGCGGAAGCTAACTCGCTGCTTTTGTCTTACTTCTGCTTCATTGAATGATCGCGTTCATTCCGAGTATTGAGGAATGGCCAAGGGCATTTTGAAAGTGCTCCGTACTGCTCCACACCTTACAAAAATGGCAATTTCATCAATGTCTACAACCCTGATTGGCTTGAAATAGTTGGCCATTTTGCCTGTGTGTCAACTGCCGTGTTTTAGCTCAACAGACGGGCGCAGAGCGGAAAATCGCGGATGCGGGTAGATTGGATGGATGGGGAACGGGAAGGCAGAGTGGCGGGCGGAGTTGGGTTCGATGGTGTCGCTGGCGGTGCCAGTGGTGCTCAGCGAACTGGGCTGGATGGCGCAGGGCATTGTGGATACCATCATGGTGGGCAAGCTTGGCCCTGCGGCCATCGGTGCCGTGGCCGTGGGCAATGCGGTCTGCTATACGCCGTGCCTGTTCGGGATTGGGCTACTGCTCGGCCTCGATACGCTGGTGGCGCAAGCGTATGGACGCGAGGATCATGAGGAGTGCCATCGCTGGATGGCGCAGGGAGTGTATCTGGCCTGCATTCTGACGCTGCCGCTGATGCTCCTGATGGGCGCGGCGAGTTATCAGTTTGCGCGCTGGGGGATCACTCCAGAAGTGGCCGGACCGGCGGGGAGTTATCTGCGGATTCTGAATTGGGGAACGCTGCCGCTGCTGCTGTACGGAGGCACGCGGCGTTACTTGCAGAGCGTGGGCCAGGTGCGCGCGGTAACGGTAACGTTTGTGGGCGCAAACCTGCTGAACTGGTTCGGAAACTGGCTGCTGATCTACGGCAAGTGGGGCTTTCCGGCGATGGGTGTGGAGGGATCGGCGCTATCAACAGTGATTGCGCGGATCGCAATGGCGGCTGCGCTGTTCTGGTTTTCGTGGCGCTACGAGCGCAGACGCGGGCATCCGCTGTTTCATCACTGGGCGGGGCCGAGTATGCGGCGACTGCGGGAGTTGACGCGGCTGGGGCTGCCGGCGGCGGGCCAGGTAGTGATGGAGGTGGGGGCATGGAACTTTGCCACGTTTGCGGCGGGCTGGCTGCCGGCAACGGCGCTGGCAACGCATCAGATTGTCTTCAATTATGCGAGCCTGACTTATATGGTTCCGCTGGGAATTTCAGCGGCGGCGGCGGTGAGTGTGGGGCACGCGGTGGGCGCGGGCGATGGGGCGCGGGCGCGGCGGGCGGGCTGGCTGGCGCTGGGGCTGGGCGTGAGTTTCATGATGATGGCGGCGGTGGTGCTACTGGTGTTTCCAGGGCCGCTGGTGGCGTTGTATACGACCGACCCGGAGGTGATGCGGCTGGGCGGAACACTGCTGATGGTGGTGGCGGCGTTCGAGATCTTCGACGCGATTCAGACGGTGGCGACGGGTGCGCTGCGCGGGTTGGGCGAGACGCGTGTGCCGATGCTGGCGAATCTGGCCGGGTACTGGGTGCTGGGACTGCCGCTAGGCCTGACGCTGTGCTTTGTGCTGGGATGGGGGATTATCGGGCTGTGGCTGGGGCTGACGCTGGCGCTGATTCTGATTGCGCTGACGCTGCTGTGGCGATGGCGACGGGATGCGGCGCGGGTGGCGGCGCAGTGAAGGCGATTCATGGGGAATTCATCGCCGGATTGCAACTAGTTGCGGAGCATGGCGTCTATTCATAAAGGGCGCAAGCTGCGGGCTCCTCAGGTGTCGGGAGAAGTGAGCACAACCACCGAAGTTGGGTGATCATAACCACCGAAACTGGGTGCACCAGGTGCCTCGCTTTTGGGTACCTGGAAGAGCACAGACCTTGATCGTTCGCTTTTGCTCTTACTCGCTAGAGAAATGGTGGGCGGTAGTGTGCCTGATTTTTGCTGGGATAGAATGAGAACAGATCATGGAGTTGACGCTTAATTTCGCCTGGATGCTGCTGGCCATGCTGATGCTTTGGCTATGGCTGAGCCATACTCCGCGCGATGGGGCGGGTCGCGGCACACAGTTGGTGGCGCTGGCGATGCTGATCCTGATTCTCTTTCCCGTTATCTCGGTCACCGACGATCTGATGATGGCGCAGAATCCGGCAGAGACAGACTGCTGTCAGCGTAAGGCGCATATTTGCGCGCACGCGCATCTGATTCCGCACACGGTTGCGGCGCTGGGACTGCCGCTGCTTGCGGAGCTTACTTGTAACTGTTCTCGCGTAGCCGCACCCACAGCGGAACGCGTGGCGGTGATGGACCATCCGGCCACTGCTGCAATACAAAATAGACCGCCGCCGACTGCCTGATTCTTTCGTGTTGATCCCCTCTTCACTTTAAGCCGATTTACTTCGTGTACCCGCCGTGCGAATACCGGCGCAAAGGTTGCGTATGAAACAAAATTTTCCGCTTCGGTCTGCCTCGACTATGGCGGCGCTGTTGTTGCTTGCGCCTTGCCTTATGACGGCGCAGCAAAGCCTTACCTGGGATCAGGTGAAGGATAGATTTGAAACCGCGAACCCCGCGCTGCGGGCCGACGCGCTGGGTGTGGATGAGATGAAGGCTGCGGAGACCACGGCATTTCTGCGGCCCAATCCAACGGTTGGCCTGTCCAGCGATGGGTTGCAGATCGTTCCCCACAGCGCTCCCGGCCAGGGCACCCATTGGTTGCCTTTGACCGGTACACAGTTGGTTCCCAGCATCAACTACCTGCACGAACGCGAACGTAAGCGTGAACTTCGATTGCAGAGCGCGAAGGAAGGCACACAGATTGCCGGGGCGCAGCACAGCGATCTGGAACGTAATCTCCTCTTCGATCTGCGGTCGCAATTTGTGCAGACGTTGCAGGCAAAAGCCGTTCTCGACCTGGCTCGCGCCGATATCGAGTACTACGACAAGATCATCGTCATCAGCCGCAATCGCTTCAAGGCCGGGGATATTGCGCAAATCGATCTGGACCGCATCGAGTTACTGCGCGTGCAATACGAGGCGGAGATACAAACCGCGCTTGTGAACCTGCGCACTTCGAAGATTGAATTGCAGCAATTGCTCAACGACCGCACTCCGGTGGAGCAATTCGACGTGACGGGCATCTTTGATTTCAACGACGATTTGAAGCCGCTCGAAGATTTTCGGCAGATTGCGCTGGATGGACGCCCCGACCTGCGCGCCGCGCTTGAGTCTGTGCAACAGGCGCAGACTAATCACAAATTGGCCGTGGCCAATGGATCAGCTGACCCAACTTTCGCTGCATGGTTTACGTATAACCCCGCATTCAACAATCCCTACGCTAAAGACACTGTGGGTGCCAGCGTCAGCGTCCCCTTGCGCATCTTCGATCGCAATCAGGGCGAGAAGCAGCGCACCAAAATTGATATTGATCGCAATCAGCAGTTGACTGAGGCTACGCGCGCGCAGGTCTTCAGCGATGTGGATTCGGCCTATGCGCAGGTGGAAAGCAACCTGGCGCTGCTTCGACCCTACAAGGCGCATTACAAGGATCAGGCGCTGCGGGTGCGGGATACAGTGACTTACTCGTATCAGCACGGAGGCGCATCGCTGATGGACTTTCTGAGTGCGCAAAGCGACTACAGGGCCGTGCAACTGGCCTATCTGCAACTGATCGGCTCTTATCTGACCGCTGCGGGACAATTGAATCTGGCAGTGGGGCGCGAGGTAATTCAATGATTTCTCCGACTTATTCTTCCAAGACTTTATTTGCCGCGATGCTGATGGCATCGACGAGTATGGTTCTCTCCGGCTGCAAGGAAAAGCAGGAGGGCAGCGGCGCGCCACCGCAGACGCAGGTGGTGCAGGTTGCGGATATGAACCTGATTACCATCGACAAGAGCGACGTAGCAAAGTTCCCCCTGAGCACGGCTACGCAGATTGAATCGGCCTCCGAGTTAACGGCGACGGGATCGGTTTTCCCGGACATTTCACGCGAGGTGCCGGTGATTTCGCTGGCCAATGGGCGCGTGGTGGATATCAAGGCGCGGCTGGACGATAACGTGCGCAAGGGTGCCCTGCTGCTGAAGGTGCAAAGCCCGGATATTACCAGCGCATTCAATACTTATTTGAAAGCTGCAAATGATGAGCAGTTAGCCAACAAGGCCTATCTTCGCGCTGATGATCTCTTTAAGCACGGCGCGCTGGCGCAGGCACTTCTGGAGCAAGCCGAGGATACGGAAAAGAACGCGAAGGCCGACCTGAACGCCGCTGAAGAGCAACTGAAGACGCTGGGCGTGGACAAGTCGCATCCCAGCAGCATCGTCAATGTTTATGCGCCTGTTTCCGGTGTGATTGTGGCGCAGAATGTAACCAACTCGTCGGCAGCCGGAGTCACTCTCTCTGGTTCGCCCAATGCATTCACCATCGCCGATCTCTCGGTAGTCTGGATTGTCTGCGACGTTTATGAGAACGATATAGCGAAGTTACAACTTGGGCAGCCCGCTAGCATCAAATTCAGCGCATTTCCTGACCGGCCACTGACCGGGCGAATCAGCGACATTGGACCGATTCTGGACCCCTCGCTACGCACGGCCAAGGTGCGCATCGAACTGCCAAATCCAGGGTTCCTGAAGCTGGGAATGTTCGCCACGGCCACATTTACAGGACGCAACAAGGAAGCTCATGCGGTGGTTCCCGCCGAGGCTGTGCTGCATCTGCATGATCGCGATTGGGTCTTTCTGCCCGCTGGAGACAACCACTTCAAACGCACCGAGGTTCATGCCGGAAAGATGCTCGACAGTAATCGCCAAGAGATTCTTTCGGGAATAACTTCTGGCCAGCAAGTGGTCGCCAACGCACTGTTACTTGAAACAGCGGGGAACCAGTAATGATTCGCGCACTCGTTGATTTCGCGCTCAAGAACCGTTGGCTGGTCCTCGGCGGCGTTGTGGTACTCACCGCCTGGGGCGTCATCAGCTTTCGCAACCTTCCCATTGAAGCTTATCCCGATGTAGCCAATAACTACGTGCAGATTATTACCCAGTGGCCGGGGCGCAGCGCCGAGGAGATCGAGCGGCAAGTCACTGTGCCGGTCGAAATACAGATGGCCGGCATTCCGCACCTGGCGCATCTGCGTTCCACCACGCTGGCAGGGCTTTCCAGCCTGATGCTGGTCTTTGACGACGACTCGATCGGCGACAAGAATCGCGAGCACGTGATGGAGCGGCTGGGGCAGGTAAGTCTGCCCTCGAATCTGGTTCCGCAGATGGGCACGGACTGGAGCCCAGTCGGTCAGATTTATTGGTACACGCTGGAAAGCACCAATCCATCCTACGACGTGATGGAGAAGAAGTCTCTGGAAGACTGGACGCTGGAGAAATCCTTCAAGGGTGTGAAGGGCGTGGTCGATGTTTCCAGCTTTGGCGGGCCAACAAAGGAATACCAGATCAAGCTCGATCCAGACAAGTTGGTCTCTTACGGACTCAGTATCGCGCAGGTCGAGCAGCAGATCGCCAATAACAACACCAACGGCGGCGGCAGCTTCATCGAGCAAGGCGCGCAGCAGATCAACGTGCAATCGCTCGGCCTGTTCACGAGCGTTCAGGATATTGAAAACACCGTCGTGAAGACGGCCAATGGCGCGGCCATCAAGGTCAAGGATATTGGCACCGTGGCGCAAGGGCCGAAGATCCGCCTGGGGCAGATCGGTAAAACCGCAAAGCCGTACGCCATCGTGGATGGCAAGAAAGTCTTTGATGACAGTAAGGTCATTGATAACTCGGATACGGTCGAAGGCATTGTACTGTTACAAAAGGGCGATGACTCCGATCCCGTTCTTGACGGTATTCATGAAGAAGTCAGACAGCTCAACGGCGACAAGGATCATCCGGGGATACTGCCCAAGGGCGTGAAAATCGTGCCCTTTCTTGATCGCTCCGACCTGGTGAAATACACCGTCGAAACGGTCGAGCATAACTTGACCGAGGGAATGCTGCTGGTTTCCATCATTCTCTTTTTGTTTCTGGGAAATGTGCGCGGTGCAATCATTGTCGCGCTTACCATTCCCTTCGCATTGCTGTTCGCATCGATCTGCCTGGACCTGAGTCACATTCCTGCGAACCTGCTTTCACTGGGCGCGCTGGACTTCGGCATGGTCGTCGATGGGTCTGTGGTGATGATTGAAAATATGGTGCGCCACCTGTCTTACAAAGACGATACGCGCACACCGCTGCAGAAGATTCGCAATGCGGCCCACGAGGTTCTGCGCCCGGTATTCTTTGCGCGCGGCATCATCATCACCTCGTATCTGCCCATCTTCACGCTGCAAGCCGTCGAGGGACGCCTGTTCAAGCCGATGGCCTGGACCGTAACTTTTGCCTTGCTGGGCGCGCTGCTATTTGCGATTGTGGTGGCACCGGTGCTGGCGATCATCCTGTTCCGCAACGGGGCCAAGGAGTGGGAGAACCCGCTGCTTCACTGGCTCACCGAGCACTATCGCACAGCAGTGCGCGCGGCGATTCTGCATCGCGAGATCACTGTGGGTATTGCAGCGGTTCTGTTTGGCATTGGCGCATTTCTTGCCTTCGGCGGTCCCATCGGATCGGAGTTTCTTCCGCATCTGGACGAAGGTTCGATCTGGGTGCGCGGTACAATGCCGTCGAGTGAAGGGCCAACTGCCAGCATTGACTTCACCAATAAAGCACGGGTAGTCATGGCATCCTTTCCTGAGGTAACTCAGGTGATCAGCCAGACCGGGCGGCCCGACGACGGTACCGATACCGCTGGATTTTTCAATACCGAATATTTTGTGGACCTGAAGCGCAAGGATCAGTGGCGACCGGTCTTTCACCAGGACAAGGAGTTACTGATCGCGGCAATCAATACGGAGTTATCCAAGTTTCCCGGCGTGATATGGAATTACTCGCAACCTATATCCGATAACATGGAGGAAGCCGTATCCGGCGTCAAGGGCGAACTGGCGGTAAAACTCTACGGCGACGATCTACGCGCGCTCGAGCACAAGGCAGAAGAGATACAGACGCAGATGTCCACCGTAAAAGGCGTCGCCGATCTCGGGATCTTCCGTATCGTGGGCCAGCCGAACCTGAACTTCCAGGTGGATCGTGCTGCGGCTGCGCGCTGGGGCATCAACGTGGCCGATATTCAGGATGCGGTGCAAACAACCGTGGGGGCCAATGCCGTGTCCCAGCTCCAGCAGGGCGAGGCGCGCTACGACGTGACTCTGCGCTATCAGCAACAGTATCGCGATACACGCGAGGCGATTGCCAATGTGCGACTGCTGGCACCTTCCGGCGAGCGCGTTTCGCTGGCGCAGTTGACCCGGATCACAGCCAACGATGGCGCGGTACAGATCAACCGCGAATCCGGTCAGCGATTTATCGCCATCAAGTATTCCGTGCGCGGCAACGACCTCGGCTCGACCGTCGAGGAAGCGATCGCAAAAGTCAACAAGAACGTCAAACTCCCCGCCGGTTATCATCTGGAATGGGCCGGTGAGTACGAGAGCCAGAAACGCGCCAACGCGCGCATGGCCATTGTGATTCCTGTTACTGTTCTGGCTATCTTCCTGATCCTTTACACCATGTTCCGCTCGTATAAGTGGGCCTCGCTGATTCTGGTTTCTGTGATCATGGCGTCGATTGGCGGGCCGCTGGCGCTGTTCCTGACGCACACCAACTTTTCGGTCTCCTCGGCGGTGGGTTTCCTTGCGCTGTTCGGAGTTTCTGTGCAGACCGGCGTCATCATGATCGAATTCATCAACCAACTGCGCGCGCAACGCAAGGGCATGGAAGAGTCCAACGAGGAGCACATCGTCGAGGCCGCGGTTGAGGGTGCTGTCCTGCGCCTGCGGCCCATCATGATGACCATGCTGGTGGCCACTTTGGGCCTGTTGCCGGCGGCGCTGTCTCATGCCATCGGCTCGGACTCGCAGCGGCCCTTCGCAATTGTGATCGTCGGCGGATTGATTGCCAATCTGGTGATCGGCGTCTTCCTGCTGCCTACGCTCTACGTTTGGGTGGCGGGCGACAAGGACGTTCTGCCCACGCTTGAGAATGCAGAAGACTTTTAACCCACGGCTAGACTGGGCATTGCGCGCGCCGGTCTTGTTGTAAACTGAAAAGAGCGAGTCCGGCGGTCTTTCTTCACAGAAGCGACCGCCCATGACCGCGCCGTTGAAGCCGCTCGTCGCAAGCCGGGTGTGTGCAGAGACACCGAAGAAGGAGAACCACCCTACAATGGCCAAGATTGCCAAAACTGGTGACCGCAAGAAGGTAATGGACACGACGAAGTCGACCGACTGTCCCAAGTGCAGCAAGCCGACGCGCATCGTCAAGCGCGTAAAGGACCGCGAACGCGGCATTCCTGGCGGCGTCTACATCTCGTGCTCAGTGTGCGATTTCTACGAGAAGCTCTAAACGCGGATTTCAGCATTCATAAAGGCCTGGCTTCGGCTGGGCCTTTGTCGTGTGTGGCGGAACCTGTTTCTGGCCCCAGGCCGCTGCAATTACAATCAAGTACGATGAATACCCACGCCCAGCAACTGCTCTCCATCCTCGCCCGGCTCAGCTTTCGCCTGGGCCAGTTCAAGCTTTCCTCTGGCGGCACCAGCGATTATTACGTCGATTGCCGTACCACCACGCTGCATGCCGAGGGCGGACGCCTGACCGGCCACGCGATTCTGGAACTGCTGGAGGCGAAGGGCATTGACGCCGAGGCTGTAGGCGGGCTGACCATGGGCGCAGACCCTATCGTCTCCAACGTGGCCACGGCGAGCGCGTGGCGGGCCATTTCCGCGCCCTCCGCGCCCCTTCTGCACGGATTTCTGGTGCGCAAAGCCGAGAAAGCTCACGGCACCGGTCGCCGCATCGAGGGCTTCAACCGCGCAGGCGCGCGCGTGGTGATCGTTGACGACGTCTGCACCACCGGCGCATCGACCATCAACGCCATCGAGGCCGCGCGCGAGGCCGGAATGATCGTCGCCGCAGTGGTCTGCCTCGTCGAGCGTGAAGAGGCCAATGGTCGCCCTGCTGTCGAAGCCGCTGCCCAGGATGCGCCCTTCCTCAGCCTATTCACCGCGGCTCAGGTTCGCGCCGAGCACCTGCGGTGCGGCCAGTAGCCTTCGGCGTGGCCCGCGCCAGAAAAAGGCGCGCGGTCTGGCGTTGAGCTGTGATACTGAAAACCGTATACCGGTTTTCAGGGGGAACGGCTTTATAGGCTGCGAAAAAATCGCATCGGCGAAGGGTACGGGCTTTAGCCCGTACATAAACTATGTAGAATGAACGGGGCTTTAGCCACGGAGGGATGTTTTTCAATACTTTTCGCTAGTCATTCGGTTTTTTCGCAGCCTGTATAGCCGCGCCGAAAATTCAATAAAAATGGGCTTTGCCCCGAGGGAAAGCCCATTGGTCTACACGATCTTTCAACCCGCTCTATTTCGGCAGCGATTGGGATTGTGGTCTTTGGTTTCTAAAGTCTCAAAATCGAGCCTCGAAAAAACTAATTTCTGGGTTAGATCGCAAGGCTGTTGTAATTGCCCCAGGCGTTCCTCACACCTGCATGACTTCCACTTCCTTCTTGTGCGACAGCTCTTCCATCCGGCGAATCTCTTCGTCGGTCATCTTCTGGATCTCTTCCAGGGCGCGCTTTTCCTCGTCTTCGCTGATCTTTTTATC